>Ga0364920_10045_pt1 | contig 58031 bp, 51 predicted proteins | sample SorcelJu500001C8_FD_206961 | JGI IMG/M metagenome (GOLD analysis project Ga0364920, IMG submission 206961) | Enriched cells from Trout Bog Lake Hypolimnion, Wisconsin, USA - BchlTB.June20.5000.01.C8 | ecosystem: Environmental > Aquatic > Freshwater > Lake > Hypolimnion/Profundal zone | place: USA...
GCCGCCGCCGCCAAAACTGGCTGCACCACCCCCCCCTTTCATTCCGCCGCCGGAAGTTCAGGTCGCACAGCAGCCAACGCCGAACGCGATTACTGCGGTATCGAACGTTCAGCCCCCGCATTCAGATTTGCACGTTGCAGCGCCCGTGGCGGCCAAGCCGTCAACCGGCCCGTCGGTAGTCAAGGCAGTGGTTGATTTCAGTACCTGCGAGAGGCCGGATTATCCGCGCAACTCACTGCGTAATGAAGAGCAGGGTACAACCAGGTTAACGTTCCTGATTGGCCTGGACGGTAAAGTGGCCGATTCCAAGATTGAAAAATCTTCCGGTTTCAGGGCGTTGGATGCAGCAGCAAAGAATGCGCTGAGTTTGTGTAAATTCAAGCCTGGCACTATTGATGGAAAACCGCAGCAATCATGGACTGTTGTGGATTACGTGTGGAAATTGCCGGATTAAGTCAAACGACGAAAACGATCCAGTACCAATTTGATTTGATTTGAATTTAATTTTTTAAGGAAGTAAACATGAAAAACCGCATCTCAATCTCCCTCTCAGCACTTTTCGCGGCGATTGTTCTGTCCGCCAGCGCCGTCAGTTTTGCAGCCGATGCGCCGGCTGCAGCGCCAGCCGCAGCGCCGGCCGCAGCGGCCGCAGCGCCCGCCGACGCGACAGCAGCGCCTGCATCTGCAGCGCCCGCAGAAACCAAAGAAACTGTCGACAATCCCTATGGTCTGGAAGCCGTCTGGCACGGTGACTTTATTTCCAAAGGCACCCTGATCATCCTGTCCATCATGTCCATGGGCAGCTGGTACATCCTGATCACCAAACTGATCGACCAGTTCAAACTGAACTCCCAGGCCAGCGATGCAAAGAAAAGCTTCTGGAAAGCAGCGTCAGTGCAGACCGGTATCGCCACCCTGAAAGAAGGCAGCCCGTTCCGCTACATCGCCGAAACCGGCACCAAAGCGTCTGAGCACCATGAAGGCTCGCTGCTGGAAAATATCGCCCTCAACGAATGGATCACCATGTCCATCCAGCGCGCGGTAGATAAGATTCAGAGCCGTCTGCAGGATGGCCTGGCCTTCCTGGCGACCGTAGGTTCAACGGCACCGTTCATCGGCCTGTTCGGCACGGTCTGGGGTATTTACAATGCGCTGACCGCCATCGGTATTGCAGGACAGGCTTCGATTGATAAAGTGGCCGGTCCGGTTGGTGAAGCGCTGATCATGACTGCCTTCGGTCTGTTCGTGGCGGTGCCTGCGGTTCTGGGTTACAACTTCCTGGTCCGTCGCAATAAATCGTCAATGGAAGAAGTGCGCGCCTTCAGTGCGGACGTGCATCTGGTGTTGATCAGCGGCGCGATGAGCACGGCAGGCAATTCATCCAAAAAAGCCTGATCGATTTCAGAACCGGAAGTGGCAATTTAAGGAGTTCAAGCATATGGCAATGGCAATGGGTAACCCCGATGGGGGCGGTGAAGATGAAGTCAACAGTACCATCAACACCACGCCGTTAGTGGACGTGATGCTGGTGCTGCTGATCATTTTCCTGATCACGGTACCGGTAGTGACGCATACGGTCAAGGTGGAACTGCCGAAAGAACGCAACCAGATTTTCAAGACGCATATTGAAGACGTCGATTTGTCGGTAGACAAAGATGGCGCGATCTATTGGGGTCAAAAGAAACTGGCAGACAATAATGAACTGCTCGAAAGACTGAAGACTGTGTCGGTATTGACGCCACAGCCGGAGGTGCATATTCGAGGTGATCAGAATGCGCGTTATGAATTCGTCGGCAGAGTCATCCTGACGGCACAGCGAGCGGGAATTGCGAAGGTTGGTTTCGTAGTCACGCCACCACCGAAAAACTAAGTGAAGTTTGAGGAGAGAAGATGGGAATGAATTTAAGTGCGGCAGCCGGTGAGCCGGAGGTCATGATCGAGATGAACATGACGCCGTTGATCGACGTGATGCTGGTGTTGATCATTATGCTGATTATCACGATCCCGATTCAGAATCATGCGGTGAATCTGAACATGCCGAACGGCACGCCGCCGCCGCAGTCGGCGCCGCCGACCGTGGTGAATATCGACATTGATTTTGACGGAACGATACTGTGGAACGGTGAAGTTGTGCCGACCTATGCATTACTGGAAGATAAGTTGCGTGGCGTGGCAGCCATTCCGGATCAGCCGGAAGTGCATCTGCGCCCCAACAAACTGGTGGCCTATAAAACGGTGGCCAGCGTGATGGCCGCAGCGCAGCGTAATAATGTGACCAAGATCGGGATGGTTGGTAATGAGCAGTTTGTTGATTGATCAAAAGACCAATTCTGGATAAACACAAAAGTTTCGCGGCAGGATAAAAGCATGTTATGTTATCGCTTACGCTATCTTCCTGACTCGCTGCGTCACTGAAAAATGAAAATCGGCAGGGTTACCCTGCCGATTTTTTCGTATATAAACTTCTTTTATAAAGAGTAAAAGTAATGATCAAATTTCGATATGCCCGTTTTGGAGTGCTCATTGCTGCGTTGGGTCTGTCTGCAGTTTCAAGCATTGCTCCAGTTCCAGCGTTTGCGCAAGCAACTGAAACAGTCAAAGCTTCTATTGGCACATTGCTGCATGAAGCCGGCGATCTGGCAAAAGCCAAAAAATATAAAGACGCGCTGGCCAAATTACATGATGCAGACGGTATTGCTGGGAAAACGGCTTACGAAACCTATGTCATTGAAAGTACCCGTGGTTCATATGCCATGGCCGCTGGCGACAAGGATACTGCGGTTAAAGCATACGAAGTCGTGGTCGCTTCGGGACGTTTGAGCGGCACTCAAAAACTGGCAATGTACGAAGCTCTGGGTGACACTTATTACAGTTTGAATAATCTGCCCAAGGCATCTGCCTGGTTTGGTCGTTATCTGTCTGAAGGTGGTGAAGATCCCAAAATCAAAGACATGATGACGCAGATTTCATTCCAGAGTGGCGATTGCTCCAAGGTTTCCAAAGATATTACAGCAAACGTTAAGGCCGAAGAAAAAGCCGGTCATGCTCCAGCCGAGCGCGATCTGCAAATGCTGGCTAACTGTACAAAGAATGATAAAACCGCTTACGTCGCAGCGATAGAAAAACTGACCACCTATTATCCCAAAAAAGAATACTGGAAAGATTTGTTGAACCGTTTGCCTGCACGACCTGGCTATTCTGAACGACTGTTGCTTGATCTGTATCGTTTAAAACAAGAGTTAGGTCAGATTACTGTTTTGAATGACTATATGGAAATGTCGCAACTTGCGTTGCAGGCCGGACTTCCAGCTGAAGCGCAGAGAATTATTGACCAGGGTTACAAGGCAGGCATATTCGGTGTCGGACCTGAAGCAGCGCGTCATCAGCGCCTGAAAGATCTGGCTGCAAAAAATGCAGCGGCAGATCTCAAGGCATTGCCTCAGACTACGGCCGAAGCCATCGGTGCAACTGACGGAAATGCTCTGGTCAATTTGGGTTTTGCCTACGTCACTTCGGGTCAGTTTCCGAAAGGCATAGATTTAATGCAGCAAGGTATCACCAAGGGTAACTTGAGCCATCCCGAAGATGCCAAATTACATTTGGGGATTGCATATCTGTGGTCGGGTAAAAAAGCCGATGCCGTCAAAATACTTAAATCAGTGCAGGGCACAGATGGAACTGCTGATCTGGCACGCTACTGGATAATTGAGGCAAATCATCCATTGAACAAATAACATCAGGATTGATTTAACGTCTGAAATGTCCGCACTTGTGGGCAGCCAGCACAACGAAATCGGTAGGTTAGCCTGCCGATTTTTGTATTTATTTCAAATAAAGAGTTAAAAATGACTAAATTTCGACAAGCCCGGTTAAGTTTCATGGTTACTGTTTTGGGATTATCAGCAATTTCATCACTTATGCCAGTAGTTGCGCGCGCTGATGCGCCGGCAGCCGATGCCAAAGCACCGGCAGATGTATTACGACCAGAAATTTCGAAACCACTGATCGCGGCGAAGGTGCTTTTTGACAGTAATAATATTCCGGATGCATTGGCAAAAATTTCTGAAACAGATGCGGTAGCAGATAAGACGTCATATGAGCAGTTTGCCGTTGAACGTACGCGCGGTGATTATTACCTGAAAGCGGGCGACAAAATCAAAGCTGCCCAGGCATTTGAAAAGGTGGTTGCCGCCAACTTCCTCAAGCATGACGATCAGCTCCATATCATTCAGGTTGTCAGTCAGCTTTATTTCCAGGCGTCGAATTATCCTCTCACTATTTCATGGATGGAGCGTTACTTTAATGACGGTGGTACCGAGGCCAAATCCAGAGATATGCTGAACAAGGCCTATTATTTGAATAAAGATTATGCGCAGGCGTACAAAGGTTTGAGCACTTATGTCGCAAATGAGCTTGCTGCAGGACATATCCCGAATGAGCAGTACTTCCAACTCATTCTAAACAGTGAGAGTATTTTGAATGATAAAGAGGGTTTGCTAAAGGCCGTCGAGCAGTTGAACACCTACTACCCATCGCCTAAAAACTGGAATTATCTGATTAGCCAGGCTCACTCAAAGCCGGGATTCTCCGATAAGCTGTTCCTGGATGTTTTTCGTTTGAAGCAAGAACTCGGACTGCTGGAAACTGCAGCGGAATATATTGATATGTCGGAACTGGCAACGCGAGCCGGGTTGCCAGCCGAGGCTAAAAAGGCATTGGAACAGGCGAATACGGCCAGGTTGCTGTCTGGAGGACCGGATGCCAAAAAGAACGCGGCATTACTGGATGCAGCGACCAGACGTGCCGCAGATGATTTGAAAACAATGCAGCAGGGCGAAGCGAGCGCGGCGAAGTCCAAAGATGGATCTGGCCTGGTTAACCTGGGCATGGCTTATGCGACCGCAGGTCAGTTCGATAAAGGCGCGAGCTTAATTGAACAGGGTATCAGCAAGGGTGGAATTGCCCGTATTGAAGAAGCAAAACTTCATTTGGCATTGGTGTACTACTGGGCGGGTAAAAAAGAAGACGCAATCCGGCAGTTGAAAACGGTGGGCGGTTCAGACGGTACTGGTGATCTTGCCCGGTTATGGATCATGCAAATCAGCCACCCTCTGGGAAAATAAACGAATCAGCTGAAAAAAAGCAGCCGTCGAGGCTGTTTTTTTTGTTGTGGCGTTATCCGTGTTTTTTCGCAAGCCTGGCTTCTGCAACGGTAATTTTTTTCGTTTTTCTGTTTAATGCTACTGATTTTCTGGCTGCTGAAATCACGATTGCGCGACCTGTGTCTCGTTTCGCAGACGCAGCGGCCACTTCTATATGCAATTTCTGACCTGATTTCAGCGTGTCGGATTTTAGATTGTTCCAATCTTTGATCTGCTCGGCGCTAACTTTATAGCGTCTGGCGATGGACCCCAATGTATCCTTTTTAGAGGTGGTCAGGTATATTTGTCTGGTATCGTCACGAGTCATGGAAAGACTCGCGTGGTCTACGACCAGCTGTGAAATATCGTTGTCTTCACTGCGTGTCGTTCGGGGAATAAGTAACGTGGAACCGGCCTTGACCATCATGTTGGCGGGAACCTGATTTACGTCCTTGAGTACATTGGGCGCAGCGCCAACACGACGGGCAATGCTTTCAATCCGTTCACTTTTGCCCACCGTGTAAGCGGTCCAGCTTGAAAGTGGACCTTCCCATTTACTGAGATTGTTTTTGTAAATCTCAACGTTGTCAGCTGGCAGCAGTATTTTTGTATCCGCACTGCCGGTAATGATTGGGCGATTAAATTGGGGATTGAGTTCTTTAAATTCCGCAAGGGTTAATTCAGCCAATTGCGCTGCTACCCGGACATCGATATCACGGGTTTTTTCGACGCTCGCGAAATACGGCTGGTTCTCAACCTTCGGCAGCACAATATTGAAATAGTCAGGATTACCGATGATGTTTTTTACGGCCTGCAATTTAGGCACGTAATTTTGCGTTTCTTTAGGCATCAGGTACGACATGCTGTTGAAGTCGGTCGGCAACCCGGCGGCCTGCTGCTTTTTTATCGCCCGCTGAACCGAACCTTCTCCCCAGTTGTAAGCTGCCAGCGCAAGCTGCCAGTCACCAAACATGTCGTACAACCTTTGCAGGTAGGTCAGCGCAGCGTCGGTGGAATCCAGCACACCACGCCGTTCGTCCTGAAACATGTTCTGCTTCAGGTTGAAGTCTTTGCCTGTCGATGGAATAAATTGCCACATGCCCGATGCTTTTGCACTGGAAACCGCCAGGGGATTGAATGCCGATTCAATAAACGGCAGCAGGGCCAATTCAGTTGGCATGCCACGTTTTTCAAGTTCTTCAACTACGTGGTACAGATAATGCGAGGCGCGCTCGGTAGTGCGCAATATGTAATCGCTGCGCGTGCTGTACCAGTTGAGCTGGCTGTTGACTAAAGTACCTTGCAGATCGGGTATGCCATAACCTTGCCGTATCCTGTTCCATAAATTGACTTCGGGGATGGGCTTGATTGCGGAAATTTCTGTATTGCCTGAAATCTGAACGGGAGGGATGCCTGCTTTACCGTTGTTGACCGGGTCAGCAAGACTGAATGCCGGGTATGAAAGGAGTAATGCCAATAAAAGGGGTTGCAGGCGAAACGGCAGCATAGATATAACCCTTTTGTCGGTCAGATACGGATGTGAGAGTGTAAGGAAGCCATACCAGACTAGTCAAGAAAAAAAAGCTGTGGTTACCCGTGTTACATGCTTCTGTAGCCTTTTTTTTATCGGGGCCGGCCAATTTTGATGTTTGGGTTGGAAAAATCCGGAAAAGGGACTGAATTAATCTGGTGAAGATGCGCAAACTTAAATTACACTTGGCAGCCTCATTACAACTACAGTCCGGAAAGTCTTCATGGCACTTAAGTCCACCGTGTATAAAGCGGAATTACAGCTATCTGATATGGATAGAAATTATTATGCCGCGCACGCACTAACCTTGGCCCGACACCCCTCTGAAACAGACGAACGCATGATGGCGCGTTTGTTGGCCTTTGCCCTGAACGCTGATGAAAACCTGGTGTTTGCCAAAGGACTTTCCGATATTGAGGAGCCCGACCTGTGGCAAAAGGACTATACCGGCGCCATTCAGCTGTGGATCGAAGTGGGCCAACCTGACGAGCGCCGGCTGTTAAAGGCCTGTGGCAAGTCCGCTCAGGTTGTGGTGTACAGTTATGCCAGTAACAGCGCAATCTGGTGGCAGGGAATCGGAAACCGCCTCGAACGTGCAAAAAACCTGATTGTATGGAATGTGCCGGCCAATACCGCGCAGCTACTTGAAAAAATGGCGCATCGGAACATGCAGTTGCAGTGCACTATCCAGGATGGCCAATTGTGGCTGACCGACGACGTTAATACCGTGCAGGTTGACTTGGTGAGTCTGAAGCAGCCAGGCAGGTAGAGATATTGATCGAGCAACCGCATGGTACAAGTTGAAGGAGCAGATGAGTGCAATTAAATAACCTGAGGTCTCTGTTTGGATCGCTGGGAAACAGGATAGACATTTCTTCACCGGGCACAATAAACAGTTTTAAAACTGCTCTTGCCTGCCTGATCGGCTATTTGCTGGTGCTTTGGACCGCATTGCCGGAATCTCAGTGGATAGTCGTCACGATTCTGGTGGTCATGAGTGCACAGGCCAGCATAGGAAGTCTGTTTATTAAAGTCAAAATGCGATTTTGGGGCACGGTCTGTGGAACGATGGCAGCGGCAGTGATTGTCGTAATCTGTAAAAATAATGCAATTGAACTGGGCGTGGCATTTTTTATTGCCACGTTATTTTTCTCGTATATTGCCTCTTTCTCCGGTGATGTCGGTTATGTGGGTACGCTAGGCGCCGTCACCGTAGCCATCGTAGTTTTGAGTCCCCACCCAAGTCTGGCCATTGCGGGCGAACGTTTTTATGAAATATCTCTGGGGATCATCATTTCATATCTGGTTTCGCATTTCATTCTGCCAGTCCGTTCCCATACGATATTCATCAGCAGCATGAGCAGCACACTGAAATATTTCAGACATTGTTTTAATGGCGGCCTGGCGGGTCATTCTCTGGACATGGACGAAAAGATACTTGGCATATTTTCCCAGCAGCGTCGCCTGATTCAAGAAACTGGTCTTGAGCTGAGCAATACGCGTCTGGATAAAGATATTTTCCAACAGATTCTGAATACGGAACGGAAGCTATATCGAGCCATCAATGTGATGAATTACAGTTTTAATGCTGCCCCGGAAAGCCGAAAAATTATCTTGTCGCTGAATGGATTCGAGCAGTTCAAACAGGAAGTCAGTCAATATATCTCGTTATTGATTTCTGCAATCAAATCGAAAGCGGTATTGGAAATCCGGGATCTGAATCAGAATCATATCGACAAGCTGGAACTGGAAGTACGCCATATGCTGGTCGACATCGACTACGCTTATGTCACCAGCGCACACACTTTTGTATTTGGCGCCCGGCTGGTGACGAATGAATTGCAGGCATTGACTGACAGTTTAAAAAAAATAAACTATCTGTAAAATTCGTAGCTGCAGCAGGTGTCAGTCACGAAATATTGCGCCACGTCTGACGGTTCAGGCAAGAAAGAGCAATAAACCCTTCAGTGCGTGAACGACGGTCTGTTCACGCAGCGATTTTCGGTCGCCGCTCAACAGGAGTCGTTCGGTATGCGTCCTTCCGTTCATGCTCCAGGCAAAACAGATCGTGCCTACCGGCTTTCCCGGAACTGCACCCAGTGGGCCGGCTATGCCGGTAGTTGAGAGTGCGACGTGTGCTTCGCTGTTCGCCAATGCCCCTTCGGCCATCGCTGCTGCAATTTCCTCACTGACTGATCCATGCTGCGCGATCAGGGCAGGGGGGATACCTAACATTTCGGATTTTGAAGCGTTGGAATACGTTATAAATCCGCACTCGAACCAGGTGGATGAACCGGAAATTTCGGTGACTGCATGCGCCACACCACCTCCAGAGCAGGATTCTGCAGTTACCAGTAACAGGTTTTTCTCTGAAAGCAGTGCACCGACTTTGATGGCCAGCTGAGTTAAATCGTCCATGGTCTGTCTCCTTAACTGTTTTATGCCAAATCGTTATTGAGGAATTACTTTACCACTAACGGAAGAAAAAAAGCCGAACAAACTGAGTCCGGCCTTTTTAATTTTACGACGCTACGGACTTAACGCTGCGCAACTGCATCAACGACACACAGTGCCGTCATATTGACGATACGTCTTACAGTAGCCGATGGTGTCAGGATGTGCACAGGTTTGGCACAACCCAATAATATCGGTCCAATTGCAATACCGTTACCTGCTGCGATCTTGATCAGGTTGTAAGAGATATTGGCAGCATCAATGTTAGGCATGACCAGCAAGTTGGCACTGTTCTTCAGGGTGGAACCAGGCATGCTTTTCTTCAGGTAGGCGTTATCCAGCGCTGAATCACCATGCATTTCGCCGTCGACTTCCAGATCGGGTGCCTTACTCTGGATAATTTTCAGCGCGGCGCGCATCTTCAGGGCTGACTCGCTGTCGCTGGTGCCAAAATTGGAATGAGACAGCAGGGCGACGTGGGGTGTGATACCAAAACGGCGCATCTCTTCCGCCGCCAAAATCGTAATCTCGGCAATTTGCTCTGAAGTCGGATTTTCATTGACGTGCGTGTCGACCAGGATGATTTGTCTGTCAGCCAGAACCAGCGCATTCATTGCAGCGTACACGTTGACGCCATCGCGTTTGCCCAGAACCTGATCAATATAGTCCAGGTGCAGGTGCGTCGTGCCGAAGGTTCCGCAGATCATGCCGTCGGCGTCCCCTTTTTTAATCATGATGGCGCCAATCAGGCTGTGCCGCCGGCGCATTTCAATTTTTGCATATTGCTGGGTCACACCAGACCGGCTGGTTATGTCATAGTAGGTCTTCCAGTAATCCTTGTAGCGCTCATCATACTCGGGGTTGATGATTTCAAAATCAACGCCAGGTTTGAGACGCAGGCCATACGATATGATTTTACGATCGATCACACTTGGACGTCCCACCAGTATTGGCTTGGCCAGATGCTCGTCGACGATAATTTGTACGGCGCGCAATACCCGTTCTTCTTCACCCTCGGCAAATACGATCCGTTTTTTGTCATCCGGTGCATTTTTGGCGATTTGAAACGCCGGCTTCATGAATGATCCACTGTGATAAACAAACTGCTGCAGTTTTTCTGTATAGGCATCGAGGTCAACGATCGGCCGGGTCGCGACACCTGATTCAAACGCGGCTTTGGCCACGGCTGGTGCAATTTTCATCATCAGGCGTGGATCGAATGGTTTTGGAATCAAATATTCGGGACCAAAACTTAAACTCGTAAAGCCGTAAACCGTTGCGACTATGTCTGATTGTTCAGCCTGCGCCAGTTCCGCAATTGCATGGACAACGGCAATTTCCATTTCACGGGTAATCGTCGTGGCCCCGCAATCCAGTGCGCCGCGGAATATGTAGGGAAAGCACAGGACATTATTGACCTGATTGGGGTAGTCAGAACGACCGGTGGCAATGATTGCATCGCTGCGAACCTCACGCACTTCTTCGGGCAAAATTTCAGGAGTGGGGTTTGCCAGGGCCATGACCAGCGGGCGCTCCGCCATCATTTGGACCATTTCTTTTTTCAATACGCCAGCCGCTGAAAGACCGAGAAATACATCCGCGCCGGGAATGATTTCGGCCAGGGTTCTGGCGCTGGTTTCCTGTGCAAAGCGCGCTTTGTCAGGGTCCATCAATTCCGTGCGGCCCTTGTAGACCACGCCGGCCAGATCGGTAACATAAATATTCTCGATCGGGAATCCTAAATCGACGATCAGGTCAAGGCAGGCCAATGCCGCCGCACCGGCACCCGAGACGACCAATTTACATTTTTTGAGGTCTTTGTTGACAACTTTCAAACCATTTAAAATTGCCGCTCCAACGATGATTGCAGTGCCGTGCTGATCATCATGAAATACCGGAATTTTCATCCGGCCGCGTAATTTACGTTCAATATAAAAACATTCTGGCGCCTTGATATCTTCCAGATTGATCCCGCCAAAGGTCGGTTCCAGTGCTGCAATGATGTCGCACAGCTTGTCAGGATCTGATTCATTGATTTCAATATCAAACACGTCAATTCCGGCAAACTTTTTGAATAATACGCCTTTGCCTTCCATAACGGGCTTTGACGCGAGCGGTCCGATATTGCCCAGACCAAGCACGGCAGTACCGTTAGTAATGACTCCCACCAGATTTCCGCGGGCAGTGTATTTGAAAGCGTTAGCCGGATCTTTTACTATTTCCTCGCATGGTGCTGCAACGCCGGGGGAATATGCCAGTGCCAGATCGCGCTGATTGGTAAGCTGCTTTGTGGCGGTTACGCTGATTTTTCCTGGGGTAGGCAGTTCGTGATATTCCAGAGCCGCAGCACGCAACTGCTGTTTTGTTTGTTCGGCTTTATCTGAATTGTTATCCATTGGTACAGACCTTTCGAGTAAGTTCATTTTTGTTTTGTTCATTAGCATCGCCACAGGCATGCATACCATCTGTTTGTAACTGGCTAATTATTTTCAATAGCCTGCGATTCTATCAGAGTGGCGTCCTGTCCATTATACGAATTTCGTTATTGAGGCAGCGGACCAAGTAGCACAGTTGAATTACTGAAATATTACATCGATGTCAGCGAAATCTAATGTTGTATTTAGTATTTGGGATGTTGAATGATTTTAGCGAAAGGACTATCTTTAACTAAATTTTTTAATCGTTAATCTGTCTTAATGAGGTCAGCCATGTTCCCAACTTTTAAGCACAAGCCAAAACAGGAATACAAGACTTTTAAATGTACGATCTGTGGCTATGTCTACGATGAGAAGGCCGGTTGCCCGGAAAGCAAAATGGTTGCGGGCACGCATTGGGATGATCTGCCGTGGGACTGGGAATGTCCAAATTGCGAGGGCGGTAAGGAAGCATTTGAATCCCAGTAAGCGTACTGCATTTATCAGATGCGCCTTATGTCCGGCGGCATTTCTACTTCAGCGGGATGGATCGCACATTCGGCGTCAGCGTTCTGGCCGGCACCTGCCTCAGATTAAGTCTTGTTTTTTCACCAAGAATGCTTAATCAAATCATCTTAAATTTGTAACGAAATACGCATAAACCAGGCAAACACCTACCCACTCAGGCAGGTTTTGGTTGATAATTTTGACCTGTTCGGCTTTGCCACATTAATGACAAGCGCAATCACGATAACAAACCGGCTTGTTTTTCTTTTAATAATTCCACTTTCGATAAAAAGTTAGCCAGCGTTGACCGAGTTTGAGATAAAGCCAGTCCATGGCAGGAGTGTTTAGTGTTACCACGTTTTAGCCTTGTAAAACAGCGAACGGCGACTGATGATACTGTTTTATTGAATTTGAGCTGGGGCACTTTGGTGTTAGGGTTCACGATCACCAGAAAACCGTTAGTGGTCGATTTCGAAGACGAGTTATATCCGCAACAGCGCGGGCGCAATACAGTTGCCATTGTCCTTTTGGTGCTGGTGCACTTCATCGTCGCATATCTGTTGTTGTCAAAAAAAGTAGAACATCCGCTAAAACAGGGCGCAGAGGACGGACAACTGGTTTTCTTTGACTTGCAGGCCAAAAATCTGTCGGACAAGCCGAAGCCGCCCAAAACGCAGCCAGAAAAAAAATCACAGCACCAGGCACCTCGCCCCAACACCATCTCCGCGCCACGACCTGCCGTTGAAAGCATAAAAACCAATTCTCCTGTTCCGGCGCAACCGGTTGTAGATACGATGGCACTGGTTACCGCAGCGCGCGAGCGTCGACATGCGCTGGAAGAGCAGGCGGCCCAGCAGAACAGCGAGGCCCAGGTCGCCAGCCAGGGACCGTCAGAGAATGATCTTGCTATGGCACGTATTAAGGCCAACATTCAGGCCGCCACCTACAGTCGTAAAGGGACTAACGGCATTTTTCAGGTTTTGAGTAAGGGTGTGCAGAATGGCAGATTTTCATTTCGTGGGTGGACCAATGATCCGCGTGAAAGTACCCGTCAAACTTACGAGGTGGATGCTGGAGTGGGTGGGGACGTTGAACTTGCGATGATACGCAGAATGATTGAGTTGATACGTGAACATTACAAGGGTGACTTTAACTGGGAATCCCAGCGACTCGGGCGCGTGATCCAACTTTCTGCCCGTCCGGCTGACAATGCTGAGTTGGAAATATTTCTAAGAAAAGAAATATTTGATACCAAATCGATGCAGCCTTAAACAATCGACGTCCATTCCGATTTAACAGCAGTACCTGCTGCAGAATGACCGAAGTGATAGATTGGACGGCTATCCTGAAATTTCATCAATGATTTGTCTGCGCGGCCCAGCTGCCCGGGTTGCGGCATTTCTGGTCGTTTCGCGCCAATGTTCAGGCCTGTGCAATGCATACAATCCCGGTATTCTGGCAATCTAGAACAGCAGGCGCTCATTCAGTTGCCACATCGTCAGATTCAGCTTGGCTGCATAAGTGACCCAAAGCAGATAGGGAATCAATAATGCGCCCGCCAGCGGCCTGATGCGCCAGAATTGACCAGCCGTTGCCAGAATCAGCCACCAAAGCAGCATAATTTCAAAAAAAGATACCGCGCCGAGATGGAAATAAAAAAATAACCAGGTCCATAGTGCGTTCATTCCCAGTTGGGTGCAAAAAAGACTGAGCGCGAAACCGGCAGCGCGCCAACCACGCTTGCTCCACACCAGCCAGGCCGACACGCCCATTAAAACATACAGCACGGTCCAAACTGGCGCAAACAGCCATCCGGGAGGGGCCCAGTCGGGGCGGATCAGTTGCGCGTAAAAGCTGCCTGCATGAACTGATGCAAAACCGCCAATAGCTGCCGCACAAAAACACAAGGCTATCCAGCCGAAAAAACCTGCAACCTGCTTTGTCATGAAATTCCTTGTCGTGTTCAAAAAATGTGTTGAATGCCGAAGTCAGTGTGGCGACCAGTTCCGGCAAAACGCCAATAAGGCGTTTAATCTGGCCGACATGATTTTTTTTCTGGCCGTGATTAAATAAAACTGCCTGTGAATGGCGGGCAGCGTCGAGCATATTTCTACCAACTGTTGCCGATCAAGTAAATCCTGCACCACCAGGCGTGATAAACATGCCAGCCCCAATCCAGCCAGGGCTGCATGTTTGATTGCTTCTGAATTGCCAAATTCGGCAGCCGGGTTCAAAAAGTGCAAATGAGGCAATAAGGCGTGCTCCACTGCTTCACGCGTGCCTGATCCTGGTTCGCGCAACAACCAGTTTGATTCACGCAGGCGTTTTGGATTTATTCGTCCTTTGCTTTTGTTGGCTAAAATCGGGTGTTCGGGCGCGCATACGATGATTAGCTCGTCTTTAAGCCACGGCTCGATGTGCAGGCCGGACTGGTGGCAATATCCTTCGATGAACCCGGCATCGACTTCAAAATTGGCAACGGCATTCACAATGTCGACCGTGTTGGCTATTCTGATCTTACTGGGTTCCGGGTTGTGTGCAGCACTGTAGTTCGCCAGTATTTCAGGCAGCAAATAAATGCCTATCGTCGTGCTGCTGCCCAATTTAAGGCCTGACATGTTCGCAGTCTTTTCCGGCAAAAATTGCAGCTCAATGTTAACCGCTGCATCCAACAGAAGACGTGCCTGGGGTAATAATTGACGCCCGTTGTCATTCAGGATGAGACGTTTCCCGACCCGGTCAAACAGGTGGCACTGCAATGTGCTTTCCAGTTCGCGCAAAGCCGAACTGCTGGCCGACTGGGTCAGATGTACCAGGTCTGCAGCCGCTGCAGTACTGCCGGATTCTGCTACTGCCAGAAAGATCTGCAGCTGTCTCAGTGTAAGTCCCATGGCTGCTCTGTAAGTTATTTAGTCGTTTAATTATACAAAAATAACTCACTGGATGCTTTAATTTATGATCTGTAAAATGCGGGCTTACTCATCGATTAACTGGATTGCATATGCTGGATTTGCGTTTTAATGGATTGATTCCAGGGCTGCTGTTCTGCGCATTGATTTCCCTGGCGGCCAGTTATTTCGGGGCTTTCCAATTTTTGCAGGTGCATGGCTTAGGTGCGCTGACCCTGGCCATTGTCATGGGCATGGTACTTGGGAATATCTGCCACAAAAATTCAGTGTGGACGGTAGACCCGGGAATCAATTTCAGCAAACATAATCTGCTGCGTATCGGCATAGTGCTATACGGATTCAGACTGACATTGCAAGATATTGTTGGCGTAGGGCTGACCGGATTGTTCAGTGATGTGCTGGTGTTGTGCAGTACCTTTTTTCTGGCATTATTTATTGGAATAAAAGTGCTTAAATTGCAGCGCGACTGCGTCATATTAATCGGCGCCGGAAGTTCGATATGTGGTGCCGCCGCGATCATGGCTGCCGATGGTGTCGTCGAAGCTGACGCCGAACAGGTGAGTGTGGCGGTTTCCACTGTAGTCGTATTTGGCAGCGCGGCGATATTTCTGTATCCGATCCTGTATCGGTTAAATTTGAGTTGGCATTTGATCTCCGGCGGTGCAAATGCATTTGGCATCTACGCTGGGTCAACGATACACGAGGTTGCGCAGGTAGTGGCAGCAGGCCGCAGTATCAGCCCCGAAGTGGCAAATGTAGCCGTAATCACCAAAATGGTACGTGTAATGATGCTGGCACCATTCTTGTTATTGTTGCCGTTGTTGCTTTCATCAAAATCGGCTGCCAGCAATCCTGAATTGAGAAAACAGCTGTCCATTCCCTGGTTTGCATTTTTCTTCACAGGCACCGCTCTGTTCAATTCGCTGCATATTTTTCCGGCCCGGCTGGTTGAGATGCTGGTTCAGGTCGATACCCTGATGCTGGCCATGGCGATGGCTGCCCTGGGTTTTACGACTAAATTGTCGTCAGTTCGTCAAGCCGGGGTGCGGCCGTTGTTGCTGGCGTTGATCCTGTTTATCTGGTTGATCATTGGCGGAGCAATTATTAGTAAGCTGGTGTTTTGGTTGTAAAATGGCCGGATGTCTGAATTTGAACTTATCCAGCAGTTTTTCACTGCGCGCCAATCCGCCGCCGACTACATTCCATTAGGAATTGGAGATGATTGTGCGCTTATGTCTGTTCGCTCAGGCATGCAACTGGCGATTTCAACGGATATGCTGGTTGAAGGACGCCATTTTTTTGCAGGCGCAAATGCACGTATGTTGGGGCATAAGTCACTGGCGGTAAATTTATCCGACCTGGCTGCAATGGGTGCACAGCCGCGCGCCTTCACGCTTGCTCTGGCGTTACCTGATGTGCAGGCCGAGTGGCTCAATGATTTTTCCGCTGGTTTGTTTGATCTGGCCGAGCAACATCACTGCAAATTAATTGGTGGTGATACAACCAGGGGGCCGTTGAATATTTGCATCACGGTGATTGGCGAAATTCCCGCAGGTCTGGCTTTGCGACGCGACGCGGCACAACCTGGCGACGATATCTGGGTTTCGGGCACGCTGGGCGATGCGAAACTGGCCTTGTCTGCATACCTCGGGCAGCAAATTTTATCCGGGCCTGATCAACAGCAATCGGCACTTCGACTGCATACGCCGATACCACGAATTGCATTGGGACAGGCGTTACGCGAGATCGCACATGCAGCTATCGATATTTCGGACGGCCTGTGCGGCGATTTGGGGCATATTTTAAGTCGCTCCGGTTTGGGGGCAACGTTATGGTGTGATTGTCTGCCTGTGGGTGATGTGCTGAGAAAAAAAGATAAAACGTTGCAATATGAATTTTCGCTGGCTGGGGGCGATGACTATGAGTTGTGTTTTACAGCTCCTGCTGCAAATCGGGCGGCCATTCAGAATGCGGGCCTCCTTGCGGCGACATCCGTTACCCGGGTCGGCGTAGTGGAGTCTGATCCAGGATTACGCCTTGTGGATAAAGACAACCTGCCACTTACTGTTTCCTTACTGCCTTTTGATCATTTCAAATCATGAATCCTGCACCTGATCCCGCATTGGGAAAAAAAATTAAACCGACAGCGAAGTTTATGTTGTCCAGTCCATATCACTTTATTGCTCAGGGTTTTGGCAGCGGTCTTTCCCCGATTATGCCGGGGACAGTCGGAACCCTGCTGGGTTGGTTTATTTTCATCGCGCTGAGCAATCGGTGGCCGGAGTTGTTTACTCCGTTGCACTGGGCCTGGATTATCGTCCTCGGTTTTATTCTGGGAATTTATGTCTGCGAAACAACCGGCACAGCATTAGGGGTTTCTGACCACGGCAGTATGGTGTGGGATGAAATTATTGCGATCTGGATGGTCTTGTTATTTATCATGCCTGCTGATTTTGCGACCCAATGCTGGGCATTTTTTTGGTTCCGCGTATTTGATATGTTGAAGCCGCCACCCATCGGTTATTTTGATCGGCATTTGAAAGGCGGTTTTGGCGTAATGTGGGACGATATAGTCGCTGCATTTTATACCTTGTTGCTATTTACCGTCTGGCGACTGCTTTAATTCATTGAGCAGTCTGAAATGCAGTTACGGTGGGCAGCTACGCACCTGATTTTGCATGCCATTTTGAATTCCATCAATCCCATCTGTTCGTGCAACGGATGGCGCATACACGCAATATGCTGCTTCCGGGCCAGTTACTTTAGTTATGCGCTGCGGCGAACCGGGTACATTGACCTCGGTGATTACCGGCACAGTTCCATGTTTCTCTGCTTTGATGAAATTCTCATCCATTTTATTTGGTTCAATCGAAATTATTTCTGACGTGTCGACGTCGGTTTTTTCCCTGATCAGGTCCTTTGTGATTTCTTGAGTGTCAAGATTGAGTGGCGCCGGTTTTGTCTCTGCTGCCGGACTGATTTGTGCGGAAGCGGCTGCCCAGGAAAATCCGATGCATATCAAGACTGCAAGGTATTTCAGATGCTGAGTTTTCAGGATTGTTGCATGCATTTTGTTGACTCCGTCATTTCCGGTTAATTTAAAGCAGATGTCACTTTTAGAACTTCATCGCAACTTGTCAGACCCTCCATAATTTTATGCGCCCCGGCAATTCTCAGTGGCTTCATGCCATCTTTAATGCTTTGGTCCCGCAAGGCATTTAAGTCGGTCTCGGGGCGTATCAATTTGGTAAATGCCTGGCTGATGGTGATTAGTTCATAAAGCCCTGTCCTGCCACGGTAACCGGTCTGGCGGCATTCGGGACAGCCAACCGGGCGATACACTTTGTCCGGCCTGGGTAAATCCCAGCTTTCGGTCAGCGATTTCCAGATAGGTTCTTCCAGCTCAGCATCCTGCGCTTTGCAGATTGGGCATAAAGTACGCACCAGTCGTTGCGCCAGAATGCCAACCAGCGTTGCTTCCAGAAGATAGTAGGGAACGCCTAGTTCAAGCAGCCGCATCACGGCCGACGGCGCATCATTGGTGTGCAGCGTCGAAAAGACCAGGTGACCAGTAAGTGCGGCCTGTATCGCCATTTCAGCAGTCGCTAAATCGCGGATTTCACCAACCATAATAATATCCGGGTCCTGTCGCATCAATGCCCGTACGCCGTCGGCAAATGACAGATCGATGCCGTGCTGCACCTGCATTTGATTAAAAGATGGTTCAACCATTTCTATCGGATCTTCTACAGAACAGACGTTGACTTCAGAAGTCGCAAGCGCTTTTAGTGTTGTGTATAAAGTTGTGGTCTTGCCCGAACCTGTCGGTCCGGTCACCAAAATAATACCATGCGGCTTTTCAGTGAGCTGCTTCCAGCGGATCGCATCTTCTGTCGGAAAGCCGAGCTCTGGCAAGGTTTTGACAACCACGTCCGGATCAAAAATCCGCATCACCATTTTTTCACCGAAAGCGGTGGGCAATGTCGATAAACGTAATTCTATTTCCTGACCACCGTTAGTGCGCGTCTTGATGCGGCCATCCTGAGGCCGGCGTTTTTCAATGACATCCATGCGTCCCAGGAGCTTGATACGTGCAGTCATGGCGATCATGACCGTCACGGGCACCTGATATACCTGATGGAGAATTCCATCAATGCGGAAACGGATGGTCGCCATGCTGCGCTTGGGCTCCAGGTGAATATCCGATGCGCGCTGCTCGAATGCGTATTGCCATAGCCAATCCACAATATTGATGATGTGCTGATCATTGGAATCAAGCTGCTTATTTAAATTGCCCAGTTCAACCAATTGTTCAAAGTTATTTCGCAGGGCGATATCCTGGCCATTGGTTTTGCTGGCATTTTTGATGGATTTTGCCAGCGCAAAAAACTGTGCAATATATTGTGAAATTTCCAGCGGATTTGCCAGGACCAGCTTCAATTCCCGGCGCGTCACTTTGGCGATTTCATCGTGCCACTCTATATTTCCCGGATCACACGTGGCTATTGTCACGCTGGCACCAGAAATCTCCACCGGCAAAATATTAAAGCGTGCGGCATAGGTGGCTGACATCACGTCGGCAACTTTGGTGAAGTCCACCTTGAGTGGATCTATCCGGTAAAACGGCAGCTTTAGCCTTTTTGCCAGCCATTCGGTCAGCCAGTCCAGATTCAGGTGTGTCCCCGGCGACGTGACCGCCGTAAGCTTGCATTGTGCCAGTGCCGTTAACGGATGCATGTTCATGGGAGCATTTTTTAAAATCGCCTGCGCCAGCGGATATTGAGTTCTCGCGGTATCTTTTGTGAGAATGCCGTCGTGTATCAGCCAATTTAAAATGTGCTGCAGGTCGAGATTTTTAGTCATTGATAAGCTCTGTGTGTAACTTGATTTGTGACTCAATTTTGCGCGGCAATCTGCATTCCGTTTACCCAGGTCTTGGCAGGTAATTTGGTGCTGGTATGAATTTGTGCGGCACGTTCAAACAGTTTGGCAAAATCAAACTTCACTTTAGTGTTGAAAGCCACGGCAATCACGTTGCCATCATGGACTTCCGGCAGGCAGACAACCTGATCAAAAACATATTTCATGGCTTTGATATTTTTTAAATAACTCGGATGATCGCCGAACAGGTTTACTGTCATGATGCCTTCGGCCGTCAGACAGTCTGAGCATGCCTGATAAAATTCGGCGCTGTCCAGGACGGGGCCGCGCGCAGTTGCGTCATAGACATCGACCTGCAGCACATCCAGAGTTCCGTAGTGGCCTGTTTCATTGACGTAGTCCAGCGCATTCATCTCGATAACATTCAACCGGTTGTCGTTGTCGGGCAACTTGAACATGGACTGGCAGATAGAAATTACAGACGGATTCAATTCGACAGCAGTAACCTGCGCCTCCGGAAACTGGCGGTAACAAAACTTGGTCAATGCACCGGTACCGAGTCCCAACTGAACAATGTGCTGCGGTCTTTCAATGAACAGCATCCAGGCCATCATTTGTTGTGCGTATTCCAGTTCCAGCCAATCGGGTTTTCTGATTCTCATCGCACCTTGCACCCATTCGGTGCCAAAATGCAGATACCTGCAGCCATCCATTTCTGAGAGCGTAACCGGTGCGTATTTAATTTTTCGGCTCGGTGAACGGGTCACCCCGGATTTTGAATTTGCTTGCGCTTCGATGGATTTTCGTCTGATTAGCATAGGAATAGTTTGTTTTACGGATGGTGGTTGCGGTCGTTATTAATTCAGTGCAAACTCGGCAGGATTAAAACGGCACATGTTTTTCAGGAGGATGATATGGAGGAAGTCGGTAAAAAGCCAGTAGAAATTTTGATTGAGCATTACGCGCAAAGCCACCAAAACCCTGTAAACGAGGTAATTCATTTTATTTGTGTGCCTGTCATTGTGTGGACTTTTCTGGGTATGTTTTGGTCCGTACATCCCTTGATCGCCGTTGCTGTCTGTGTATTGTCCTTGGTGTATTACGGCAGCCTGTCATTTAATCTGTGTCTGGGGATGCTGGTCATGAGTGTGTTTATGCTTGGCACACTGCTTGTCCTGCCGGACAGCTGGATTCTGCCGATGTCGGTGTCGGTCTTTATCGTTGCCTGGGCAGGGCAGTTTATCGGTCACTATATTGAGGGTAAAAAGCCATCGTTTTTGGATGATTTGCGTTTTTTACTCATTGGCCCCCTGTTTGTATTGGGATTCTTATATCGGAAGTGTCATTTTCCGTTGTAAATTGTTACAATTTCGCATCGCCTCGAAACACGAAGAATCTTGTTCGGGTGAGGCACTGGCTACACAATACGTATTATGTGCAGGATTTAATCGGAGAAATAAATGAAGAATGTTTTATTGGTAACAGGTCTCGCTGGTGCTTTAGTGTTATCCGGCTGTGCAGTGCAACCTAACTCAGCCAACGTTTACCAGGCTCGGCAAACGATGGGTGAGCAAAGTGTCCGTATGGGTGTCGTTGAATCCATACGCAATGTTGTGATTGGCAGTCCTCAGTCCGGGGTCGGAACCCTTGGTGGTGCCGCTTTGGGTGGACTGGCAGGTAATACTGTCGGCCAGGGCAATGGTTCGATCGCCGGTGCTATTGGTGGCGCAATTGTTGGCGGCTTGATTGGTCAGCAGGTTGAAAAAAACATGAGTAACAAACCTGGATTGGAGATCACCGTTAAATTGGATAATGGTTCCCTTACCGCGATTACCCAAGATGCTGATGAACAATTTAACGTTGGTGATCGGGTGCGTTTGTTGTCCAACGGACGTACAACTCGCGTAACGCATTAAATTGAAATGTAAATTTGAGTCATAAAAAAAGCGCGCCGTAAATTGCGGCGCGCTTTTTTTTACCTGCAGCTTCTACTTCGCTATGTTCAATAACAACTCGTTGAGACGTTTTACATAGGCGCTCGGATCATTTAGATTTCCACCTTCAGCCAGCATGGCCTGGTCAAATAAAATGTGCGACCAGTCTTCAAATCTGGATGTTTCATATTTTAAACGCTGCACCAAAGGATGATCCGGATTGATTTCCAGGATAGGTTTTGAGTCCGGTGCGGTCTGTCCGGCAGCTTTAAGCATCCGAGCCAGATTGCCTGACAACTCGTTTTCATCCGCAACCAGACAGGCTGGAGAGTCGGTTAACCGGAAAGTTACCCGTACATCTTTCGCCTTGCCGTCCAGCGCTTTTTTCATTTTCTCAACCAGCTCAACGTAGTCGGTCTGGGTTTGTTCGTGTTGCTTTTTCTCGGCTTCGTCTTCCAGAGCGCCCAGGTCCAAACTGCCCTTGGCCACTGATGTCAATTCTTTGCCTTCGAATTCAGTCAGGAACGACAACATCCATTCATCGACGCGATCAGTCAGCAGCAGAACTTCCACTCCCTTTTTACGGAAAATTTCCAGATGCGGACTGTTTTTAGCTGCTGCAAAACTTTCAGCGGTAACGTAATAGACCTTGTTCTGACCTTCTTTTGAACGTGCCACATAGTCGGCCAAAGAGACGGTTTGGGTTTCGCTGTCATTATGGGTCGACGAAAAGCGCAAAAGCTTGGCGATGCGATCCTTATTGCCTGCGTCCTCGCCTATACCTTCTTTTAACACCTGTCCGAACTCATTCCAGAAAGTCTGGTATTTATCTTTTTTATCCTGCTCGTCGGCGTTTGCCAGTTCCTCCAGCATGCCCAGTACACGTTTGGTGGATCCATCGCGAATTACCTTGATATCCCGGGACTCCTGAAGAATTTCTCGTGATACGTTCAAGGGCAGATCACTGGAGTCAATTACCCCTTTGACGAAACGCAGGTAAACCGGCATCAGCTGTTCAGCATCGTCCATGATGAACACGCGCTTGACATACAGTTTGATTCCGCCACGCTTATTCCGATCCCATAAATCGAATGGCGCGCGGGATGGTATGTAAAGCAGCTGGGTATATTCACTGCGACCTTCCACCCGGTTATGAGTGAAGGTCAGTGGAGCCTGGAAGTCATGTGAGACATGTTTGTAAAATTCGTCATACTGTTCCGCAGTGATCTCGGACTTGGAACGGGCCCACAATGCGCTGGCCTGATTGACCGTTTCGAATTCATCCTTGATGACCTGTTCTTTTTTTTCTTCATCCCATTCTTCTTTTTGCATCAATATTGGCAGGGAAATGTGGTCAGAGTAGGTACGGATAACAGACTTTAATTTCCAGCCCGATAAAAATTCATCTTCACCTTCGCGTAAATGCAAAATGATGTCGGTGCCACGCCCCGTTTTTTCAATGTCTTCAATGCTGAACTCACCCGCGCCGGCAGATTCCCAGCGCACGGCATCTGTACTTCCGGCACGACGCGTTTCAACTGTAATCTTGTCAGCGACGATGAACCCGGAATAAAAACCAACGCCGAACTGACCAATCATGGCAGCATCTTTTTGCTGGTCACCAGACAATTTTCCAAAGAATTCTTTGGTCCCGGATTTCGCAATGGTACCCAAATGCGCAATTGCTTCATCGCGACTCATTCCGATTCCGTTGTCTGAAATTGTGATCGTGCGCGCTTCTTTGTTAAAAGTGACTTTGATCTTCAGGTCCGAGTCGGCTTCATATAATGCTGCATCGCTCATGGCTTCAAACCGCAATTTATCCGCGGCGTCCGATGCATTCGATATCAATTCACGCAAAAAAATCTCTTTGTTTGAATATAACGAATGGATCATTAATTGCAGAAGCTGCGTCACTTCTGCCTGAAATCCCAGGGTTTGTTTTTGGTGACCGGTCATAGTTGTCCTTTTAATATAAATAGTTGGCGCCTGAATTTTGGTTCGACCCGTCTCGGTCGGGTCTGGCAGAAGTGAGGCTTAAAGGTGTAAATTCAAGGTTGGGTACTGGACTAATTTGTGCTTCTGGCTTTAATTTCGACTTTCAAAAACTCCCAGACCACCGGATCGGTCATCGCCGCGACATTAATGCGCATGCGGGTAGATGGTTGCTGGTTGGGCGAAAACATACTGCCAGGTGAAAGTAATATGCCCTGTTCCAAAGCCGCTTCGGCCAGCGCGTTGGTGTCACAGCCGGCATCGACCCATAAAAACATTCCGGCAGGCGTGAAAATATCCACCTTGAAGCCGATATTTTCCAGTTTTCTGGCAGTTGAAAGCCGTACCGGATCCAGTTTGCTTCTGACCCTGTCGATATATTTTCGGTAGTGTCCTTCCGACAGAATTTTATACACCACCCGCTCGCCGATTTCTGTGGTCGTCAGTGTCGATAACATTTTTCGGTCCGATAACCGGCTGGCCAATTCGTGCGAGGTCGCAATAAAACCGACCCGCAAATTTGCCGCCAACAGTTTGGAAAAGCCGCCCAGATAGATCACCCGGTTTAACTGATCCAGAGTAGCTACCCTGGTGGCAGGCTGAACGTTGTTCCCGGGGTGTAAGTCACTGTAAATATCGTCTTCTACGATAATGAAATCATGCTGTTCCGCGGCTTTCAGAACCTGGAAGGCTTTGGCTGCCGACATCGATGTCGATGTCGGATTATGTAGGACGGAATTGGTGATGTATAACTTGGGCTTATGCAGCGCGGCCATCTCGCAGAGCACGCCAATATCCGGTCCGTCCTGCTGGCGGGGTATGCCAATCACCTTGACGCCCAGAACGGCAAAGGAACCGAACATCAAAAACCAGGCGGGGTCATCGACGAAAATTGTGTCTCCGGCATGTGCAAATTCACGGGCAACCAGATCTAACGCCTGGGTCACGCCCGATGTCGTGACCAACTGTTCCGGTGTCGCTGCAATTTCAAGTTCAGCCAGCCGCAACTGCAACTGCGAACGCAGCGGATAAAATCCCTGGGGCGTGCCATAGTGCAGCAGCAGATTCTGGTTCAGACGGCTTACTGCCCGCAATCCATTGGCAACCAGTTCACCTTCAAGCCAGTCGTGTGGCAGTACCCCGGAACCCGGCATTTTATGCGGCGGCATCTGCCTGAACATGTTCCGCACTAACCAGACAACGTCCAGCTGCTGCGGGTTGGATGACGCCATTGGAGGTGCCATCAGCTGAGCGCGTTCTTTGACATAAAAACCCGAGCCTCGCCTGGATTCGAGGTAACCGCGCGCTACCAGTCGGTCATAGGCTTCAACGATTGTGAAGCGGGAAACATCGAGCGTATCGGCGTGGCTGCGTATTGACGGCATGCGCGCTCCGGTACGCAACAGCTTGTCATCAATTTTGTTTTCTATCATGCGCACGATCTGGTCGACCAGGGTGTCATTTGAATCACGCACGAGTGTTTGGGCAGGTTGATACATATGCATTTCCTCATGAAAATTGTATTGTTCAGTTCACCGTGACAGTCTGCTAATTAATTTCTTTAGTGTATCGGTACTGTATTGGTTTGTTGGCATAGTATAGCGTCGTTGCGCTGTTTCACCGATCAGGAATCACCACGGGAATTTAATATGTCACTGATATTGCCAAATGAGCAGCAATTAAGACATGCAGCACAGGTTGTGTATCAGGCAATGCCGGCAACGCCGCAATATTCCTGGCCATTGATCAACGCTGCTTTAGGTTGTGAAGTCTGGATTAAACACGAAAATCACACACCAACGGGCGCTTTCAAGCTGCGTGGCGGGCTGGTTTATCTGCATGAATTGTCAAGACGCGCACCGGGCGTACAGCACGTCGTGTCGGCCACCAGGGGTAATCACGGGTTGTCGGTTGGATTTGCCGCCCGGCGCCATGGGATGACTGCGCATATCGTTGTACCTCGGGGTAACAGTGTTGAAAAAAATAATGCGATGCGCGCATTGGGCGTGGACCTGATTGAACACGGTGAAGAGTTTCAGGACAGCCGCGACCATGCGGCCAGACTGGCTCGGGAAAACGGTTGGCACATGATTCCATCAATGCATCCGGATCTCCTGTCGGGCGTGGCCAGTTATTGGATGGAATTATTCAGTGCCCAGCCTGATCTGGATATGGTTTTTGTTCCGATTGGGCAGGGCTCTGGAATATGCGCCGCAGCGGCAGCAAAACAGGCGCTTGGTATTCGAGCAAAAATTGTCGGTGTGGTTTCTGCTCACGCCCCGGCCTATAAAAAATCATTCGAAGCGGGCTATAAAATTGAAGCGCCGGTATCCACTCAACTCGCCGACGGCCTGGCCTGTCGCGTTCCGGACGAGGTTTCGCTTGAAATTATTCTGTCCAGTGTTGATCACGTGCTGGCGGTTTCGGACAGTGAAGTCGCTGCCGCAATGAAGTTGCTGTTCGTTGCAACCCATAACGTTGCCGAAGGTGCCGGTGCTGCGGCGCTGGCTGCAGCAATGCAGGTTAAACGCGAATTGGGTGGATTGAAAATAGCTTTGCCGTTATGTGGCGGGAATGTCGATGCCAGGCAGTTTTCTATCGTTATCGGCGCATGGAGTTATGCGAATGCAGATATGGAAGTCTGTATTTAGCATTTTCAGAATTTTATGTCTGACTGTTTTTACGCACCTCAGCTGGTTCGGAGAATCCGCTGAATTTTCTGCGGTTCAATAGCCGCCGGCATTGAAAAATCCAACAAAGCTGTCGCAAGGCTGATGTGGTTCGGGGTATGAATGTGACTGATCGCGACGTACAATGGGCGGCTGCGGCGTGTAAGGCGCAGTATCTTTTCTAAATCATTAATTTATGGGATCTGTCATGTCATTTTACGAAAAACTCGCTTCTTTGCATATTGAACTGCCTGTTGTGGCAGCACCGGTGGCTGCATACGTGATGTACGCAAGAACTGGCAATCTGGTCTTTATTTCCGGGCATATTTCAAAAAAGGATGGCAAGGTCCTGGCAGGTCAGCTTGGCAAAAATATGTCGACAGAAGAAGGACGGGCAGCAGCACGTTCGGTTGCTGTTGATTTGATTGCGACTTTGCAGGAAGCCTGTGGCGGCGATTTGAATCGTGTCAGCCGTATTGTGAAACTGATGAGCCTGGTTAATTCGACTTCTGAATACACTGAACAACATCTGGTCACCAATGGCGCATCAGAGCTGTTTGCTGAAGTGTTTGGTGAATGTGGCAGGCATGCCCGGTCGGCTTTTGGCGTGGCTCAAATTCCAATGGGCGCCTGCGTTGAAATTGAACTTATAGTTGAACTTAAATCCTGACCGGTAACAGATAATCTTGTCATAAGGCGATACTGAAGTATGAAAGCTGAAAAAATCACTCCGATGGAATGGAGATTTTCCGCGCGTGCAGAGCAGTTGAAAAGTTCTGTGATCCGGGAAATCCTGAAAGTGACCCAGCGCCCGGAAGTCATTTCGTTTGCGGGTGGACTGCCTTCGCCGGAAACGTTTCCTGTGGAGCGTATGCGTGCAGCCTTTGATTCGGTGTTGGCCAATAACGGTAAAGTCGCGCTGCAGTATGGTCCGACAGATGGTTTTCCACCGCTGCGTGAATTCATCGCCAGTTCTCTGTCACAGCATGGCGCGAAGATCTCGGCGGACCAGATTTTAATGGTGTCGGGTTCTCAGCAGGGGCTGGATCTGCTGGGAAAAGTGCTGTTGGACGAAGGCAGCAAGGCTGTCGTTGAAACGCCGAGTTATCTGGGCGCATTGCAGGCATTTTCGGTTTATCGCCCTGAATTGGTACCCGTTGAGATGGACGAGGAAGGATTGCTGCCCGCTGAAGTCGCAGAGAAGGGCAAAGATGCCCGCCTGCTGTATTGCCTGCCAAACTTCCAGAATCCTACCGGACTGACATTGTCTTTGCAGCGCAGGATAGAGTTGGTTGAAACATGCGCGCGGCTGCGCATACCGCTGCTGGAAGATGATCCGTATGGCGCGCTTTGCTACCGGGGTGAGCCATTGCCGAAAATGCTGGCGATGAATCCGCAAGGCGTCGTCTACATGGGGTCATTTTCCAAAGTGCTGACCCCGGGAATTCGTCTGGGTTATGTTGTCGCGCCACGGCCGCTGATACGTAAACTGGAGCAGGCCAAACAGGCTGCAGATTTGCATACGTCGCAGCTGACCCAGATGGTCGTGTACGACGTAATTAAAGACGGATTCCTCGATCAGCATATTCCGACGATACGGTCATTTTATTCTGATCAATGTGACTTCATGTTGGATGCGCTGAGCAGGTCTTTCCCGGATGGTGTCAGCTGGACCAAGCCGGATGGCGGTATGTTTATTTGGGTGAAATTGCCGAAGCACCTTGACAGCATGGCGCTGGCGAATGAGGCAATTGCACAAAATGTCGCGTTTGTTCCAGGCAGCCCATTTTACGCAGGCAAGCCGGAAACAAACACATTGCGACTAAGTTTTGTCACCGTATCGCGCGAGCACATTTATGAGGGCATAGGCAGACTGGGTAAATTAATTGCCGAAAAACTCTGAGAAGCTTTTTTGCAATGCGCTAATCCGGACGAATTTCTGCCTGAGACAGTACCGAAGGAACAATTCGCCTGTGAAACGGCACAACGAAAAACATATAGATATGTCCCAGTAAATTATGCACGTGGACTACTGTTGAAACGGTCACGACATTGCTTGTAGCAGTCGGCGTTTTACAGACGGAAATTTTCGCGTTCAGATGCCGGTCAGAATCGGTCAGTATTACCTCATCATCCGTCATCGAATGAATGGTGAATATCCCAACCCGGTCACCAATCCGATACTCATCGGGTTTTTTAGTGGCATTAATATTATTCAGTGCGCCGAGATTTTTAATGCCAAACACAGGCGCCGCGCGGTTGCGCAGTGCCATCAGAAAACTGATCCAGCCAGGTATCCTGGCGATTACTTCCAGATAGATTTCCAACGCGGTGCGCTTGCATGGCGCCAGGTTTATTTGAAATGCATCAAAAAAACTGGCATTCGGAAGATGCTGACTGATCAGGCTATTCGGGGGAACCATAACCGTCTTGACCATAATTCGTATACCTTGTCTGTACTGAGTATTCTGCTGGAAAAAAAGCAGTGTCTGAATTTCAGGTTGAAAATCAGGTCAGCCCTGGCTAAGGCTGACCTGATGGCTAAAACCCAAAGTAGGGTCCGGTAGCCTTGGTAGTGTGCTGACCTTCAAATGCAACGTAAACGTCCCTGCCAAGAAAAAATGGCAGTCCCCAGTCGAAGGTATTTCCCTGGCCAGAAACATTGGTCTCGGTACCGCCCAAATTGGCAAATACGTAATTGCCGGTATTAAATAAGGCGAGGGTATTTGCAACGCTGAAGCTGACAGTGGCAATGCCGGAACTGCCTGTTTGTCCGGAGATCTGGGCAGAAAAATTTTCGGTGTTGTTCGGGCAGTAAAATCCGTCCAAAGGACTTGAACATATTGCAATGCCATAGTTTGCCGGCGGATTGAAAAACAGACCGTTGGAGCCAGAATCAAGATAGCTGCCGGCATACGTTGCGCCCTCAAAGGTCGTGACAAAATTACCGTTGATGTCAGCAAGAATGGTATTTTGATTTTGACTGGCATTGTTTGTTTCGGTGTCGATGCCAAAAGTCAGTGTTCCGGCCACGCTTGTGGCGCCGGTTACGGCGACGGAATTAAAGGAAAGAATTACACCGTTATTGTCAGAGCTGAATTGTGATACCGGATTCTGAATTTGATTGATCAGTGGCATGCCAATATTGACGCATCCGTTTGCGGTGCTGCAATCAAAATAGACGGCAGCGCTGTTGTTTGACGGGACGCACAGTGCACCACAGTCTTGCAGGTTCAGGCCTATGCCCAGCACGCCATTTGCACCAAAATCTTTTGGCGTATTCATCATTGTGCCAGTTTGCGTACACGCCGCAGGTGCGGCAATATAAGTTGGTGCTGTGGTGTTATCGATAACCTGTATGGCAACATTGCCTGCAGATTTCTGACCAATCGTAATGTTGGCTGTTTTCATCGGTCCCCAGGTATTGCCCTGAACAAAAGTAAGACATTCTCCGACTGAATTTGCTGAATTTGCCGGATCCGTCACGGCCGACAGGCCTAATGTCGAAAGTGCTGCAGTCGTGGTACTTGGCTGATTAAAAATCCGCAAGCCTACAGAGCCCGTATCGACCAGAATATGGTCTATGGTCAGGCAACTGGACGTATTTGTTGTGGAGCACACAGTAACGCTGACAAACGGTGCGTTGACGGAGTTGAAAACACCGCCGTCGACGCTTAATGCAACAACATTGCTGCCGGTCCGAAATTTGGTGGTACTGGCTGCACCTGAACTGCTGCTGCCCGAGCCGGAACTGGAACTTCCTCCGCCGCAGGCCGTCATGAACAGACAGATTAACAGGGAGACGGAAACGGATAAAAACTGTTGAAATTTAATGGTGGAAATTCGATTCATCTTATTCCTGCTAATTGATTTGATCTGCGTTAAAGCCAGAAGGTAAGGACTTGGGTAAATAGGCTCTGCCAGAAAAATTTCTCATTTGACCATGCGATTGAACGACAAGATCTTCCGTGCGCAGTTCGGCGCTGCGATGATTTGTCGTGTGACTCGTTGTGCGATTGGCAAATGTTTCAAAATATTCACCCAGCAGCTGTTTGAGATTCGGTAAAGTCGGACCTTGCCACGATACGCCGACCACGATATTTGCCGAATTGACGTACTCTTTGATGAGCGTCCCTGAAGGTATTTTTATCTGGTACACAGTCAGGCGCTGGTCGACAGCGACTACCGAACTCTGCTCCTGAATCAGCGTGGCATCCTTGCTGACTGATCCGCCTAATTCGGCAAATGCCGGGTTTGAAAGCAACAGGCAAAGGCATATAAGCGATTGCGACGCAGAAAATCGATAAAGAATTTTGAACATGGTCTGCCAGTAAATCGAACGGGGTTGAACAAAAAAGTAATACTTGGGAATTCTACGCTGACTCAACTGCTGTTCGTTAACTGAATGTTGTTGAGTAATTAAAAAAAACAACGATAGTGAAAATTTGGAATTAATTTTTGCCGATCAGGGACTGCATATTGCTGAACTCTCTGACTTCATTTTGAAGAATCTGGCCGGACGAATGATCAATCTGATTGTACTTGAACCCGTAACCTTGTTCATCGCGCGGGATTGAATTTGTTTTCCGTTTGCGTACCGGTTATCGGGCGGGGCTTGCCGAAGGTGAGCGGAATACCGCGATGCTGTGCCCGGTTCGCTGGCCGCCAATGTCATGCCGCTGTCCAAATGGAGGCCGCTTCCCGGTCCCGGCCGGTCAGCTCAATATCTTAAATAAAGTTACATCGAGATCAAGGCTTGTTATTATGCTGCCTCCCATTATTTTTTTTGGCTGCCATGTTTGATTTCTTTTTTAAAAAGCGTCCCGTTACTTCTGCCGTGGTTCAGTCCATATCAAATAATGTCGAACAGGCATCTGTTGACGCCAAAAATAACAAAAAACGCATTGAACTTGAAAAAGCACGGAGTTATTCAGGCCAGGAAGAGGCTGCCCTGAGGTTTATTTTGCAATCCGGTTTCGCAGACGCACGTTATCTCGCGGTGCAGCATATTCACAGCCCCGAGATACTGACCCAGGTCGCTCAGGCCATGCGCAATACAGATCGGCGTGTTGCCAAATTGGCGTTGGAAAAATTGGGCGCGTTCGAGTACCAGAAAAAAATGCAGCTGGCAGCACAGCAATGTCTGCAGCAGGGCCAGTCTTTGCTGGCGCAGTCGAATTTGATGGCGAATCAAGTCTCGGCCTGGGATAAAGAGCGGCTCAGTCTGGGTGAATTTGGACAGTCTTTGCTGACCGTCAAGTCTGAGCTGGAGACCCGTCTGCACGACCAGTTCGAACTGCAAAGACAGGTCATGCAACTGATTGCAGAGCTGAACGCAGCAGCGGACTCAGGCGAGGACGTCGGGCAGATGACCGGGAAGTTAGCTGAATCTGAACAGCAGCGCATACATATTCAGTCACACCCGTTAGTGCAAAGTTTACCCAGAAATCAACTGCATCAGCTGGACGATGCAATGCTCCAGGCACAATCCCGTTTGCAGAAAATGTCTGATGTGAGTCAGTTGATCGGCAGGCGGTCTGATTTGCTGATGCGATGGCAGAATGCGCAACAAAGCGAATTAACCCAGATTCGGAATGAGTGGCAGCGTTGTGCATTGCCGGCGTTGCCGGAAGGCGCTCAGCAGCAGATAGCGGATCAGGAAGTTCAATTTGCAAGTTTGCTCGGTCGGCTGGCCGCTTCAGTCCCGGTTGCGGATTCCCCTGGCGGAAATACGTCCGACGCAATCTGTCAGACCGCCATTGCTGCGCACGCGGAGGCCGTTCCTGATATACAGGCAATGTTGTCCGCTCTGGAACTGGCACTTGAGCAGGGCAGTTTGCAGCAGGCGTTGGATCTTGATAAATCATTGCGTCTGGCCGGTTCACTGGTCGATGGCGTAGCCGCGCAACGTGTGTCGGGGTTGCGTATTGAGTTGAAACGGTTGCTGGATTGGGCGAAATGGGGCGGCAATGTCTCGCGCGAAGAGTTGATCAAGGTTGCCGACGGACTGATGCTGGACGAATTTTCGCCTGCAGAAATTGCCAAGCAGGTTGGTGGACTGCGCGCACGCTGGAAAGAACTGGACAAAGCGAGTGGCGCCGCAGGCAAATTGCTTTGGGAGCGATTTGATGAAGCCTGTTCCCGTGCTTACGTTATTGCAGATAATTACTTTAAACAGCAGGCGCAGTTCCGGCTTGAAAATCTGCAGTTCGCGCAGACCCAATTGGCTGCGATGGATGTCATGATTGCGGATTTCAAAAAACAGACCCCCGACTTGAAGACGCTGCAGGCCGATATCCGCAGGGTCAGCACTGAATGGCGCAAGCTGGGCACGATAGACCGCAAATACAAAGCAGGTCTGGAGGGGGAATTTGAAAGAAAAATGGTTTTGCTGAATCAGCCAATTCTGATCGCGCAGGAGGCTGCCATTCAGACCCGGCAGCGATTAATCCAGTCTGTGCTTGATATTGAGCCGGCAGACCGGGATGCGACCGAAAAAATCAAACTGGTTCAGCAACGCTGGCAGCAAGAGTCGACCAGCCTGAATTTGAACCGTAAAACCGACCAGGATTTATGGCGTCAATTTCGTGCGGCATGTGATGCCGTATTTGATCAGCGGAAATCCAGGGTGGATCAGCACAGGCAGCAGCGCCAGAAAATCATGTTGGCCAGGCAGCATTGCTGCGAGCAGCTGGAGAATATGCAGGATAAATCTCCTGCCGATATATTGTCGGCATTGCATCTGGCGCGATTGGAATGGCGCGATCTGCCTTCTGATGGCGGAGGGCTGGACGCGCGTTTCGACGCGGCTGTTCAAAAACTTGAAATCCGGCTGGGCAGGCTGGAGGCGGAAGACAGGCGCTCGGGCCTGTTGAATTTGCAAGCCAAAATTGCGCTGTGTCAGAAAATCGAAGCCGTCAATCTGACTCGCGGCGCTTTGAATGAAAACGAAATCTCCACACAAACCGGAGAATGGAAACGTGAATGGGATCAACTGGCTGCAGTGAATCCATGGAAACCGTTGGCCAAGCCATTGTTGCAGCGCTTTGAACAGGCCCTGGAAGCATTTGGAAATCTCGATGGACAGGTTCAGGAAAGGCACGCCAATGCCGTCAGGTTTGCTGAACACCTGCTGCGACTGGAGTTGATGAGAAATTTGCCCAGTCCTGCGGAGCTCATGCCGCAACGTCTGGCATTGCAGGTAAAGGATTTGCAATCAGCGATGAAAAACCGCGGGGTTTCCGAGAGCTATACCAGTAACTTATGCGCACTGTGCACATTGCCTGTAGTGCTGAACGACCAGTTCGAGCAGCGTTTTCAGGCGGTTTTGGAAGACTGGACCCTGGCCCGGGCAGCGAACTGACGGCGGGTTTATATTTCCGGGGAAAGTGACAGCATCTCTTCCAGCACTTCAATTAACGCCGACCGGGTAATCTTGGATTTGATGGTAAATGAATCCACAAATGATTTGTATGATTCATGCGAAGTGTTGACACCGCCCGGCTGGCCTGAGCGGATGACGATACGCAAATTGTGCAGGTTCAGCTCGCCGCGTATGATGTCGACCAGACGCAATCCCGCGTCCATGGTTTCCATTACAACATCCAGCAGTATTACTGACGTGTCCGGATTGGCAATCAGAACGGCACGTGCCTCCCCGGCCGAGTGCGCATGCAGAAATTGAATCGGCCTGCCGTGTATCGTTACTCCATTCAATGCCAGTACGGTTTAGTCATGCACGGTTTGATCATCGTCCGTTACCAACACTTTCCACGGCTTTATCAGGATTGACTCTGATATGACTTCATCATCTTCCAGGAAACTGATAAATTCGTCGTCCAATGGTTCCTGCAGTTGGTCGGGAGCGGCGGTGGCAGTTAAATTAGATGTCATTGTTAAGCTTGAAACGTTGCAGATGAAAATGGTTATATCGGTAGAGACTGTGGGATTCATGTATCAAGTCCATGTTAAAACTGATAACTTCAATCGGAATGTTACCCACCGGGTGAATACTAGCTGAAACGAAACAATTTACATAGGGAAAAAGAGATGCAGACAGCCCGCAGTTCCGATTAATCGGGAAGTTAGCGTCATTTTTAATACTGAAATCGCAAAGTAACGGCGAAAAGACGGATTTGACCGAGTGAATGCTGTCGAAAATACAGCGCTCTATGTTGTATTTTCTACACTCCCGGATGATGTGCCATTCAGTTTGCCTGAAAAGCACGAAACATGCAGCGAATCGGTCGGCGATGTGACGACGCGCCAGATTGCCATTATAATGTGACGTTAACGTTAACGTAAATCCATGCCTTTTTGGGGCATGTTCAAACAGGAGATATAAAATGCAGATTCTGGATAATGTTTTTATTGTAACGGGCGGTGCTTCGGGTCTTGGTGCAGCTACGGCCCGCATGATTGCTGCGAATGGCGGCAAAGTGCTGATCGCCGATGTTCAGGCTGCATCAGGTGAGAAATTGGCCGCTGAATTGAAGGGCCGGTTTGTCCGGTGTGATGTGACTTCTGAAGCCGATGGCCTGGCCGTGATTGCAGCAGCAACTTCGATGGGCACGCTGCGCGGACTGATTAACTGCGCGGGCGTCGCACCGGCCGTGAAAACAGTGGGGAAAGACGGCCCACACCCGCTGGACGTATTTCAGCGTACCGTTAATATCAATCTGGTAGGTACCTTTAATATGTGCAGGCTGGCAGCCAACGCCATTTCCCAGACTGAACCCACTGTGCAGGGTGAGCGTGGCGTGTTGATCAATACCGCATCCGTTGCTGCATTTGACGGTCAGATGGGGCAGGCAGCCTACGCTGCTTCCAAAGCGGCTGTCGTTGGTCTGACATTGCCCATGGCGCGCGATCTGGCGCGCAATGCGATTCGGGTCATGACGATTGCACCTGGCATTTTTGAAACGCCAATGTTATTGGGAATGCCGCAGGAAGTGCAGGACGCATTAGGTAAGAGCGTGCCGTTTCCTTCGCGTCTGGGCAAGCCGGACGAGTACGCTCAGCTGGCAAAAGCGATCATTGAAAATATGATGCTCAATGGTGAATCGATCCGTTTAGACGGCGCAATCCGCATGCAGCCGAAATAGGTGTGGACGCATGCGGGACGAAATGAATAATCCCGCATGACAATTTTCCCCAAGGGTAATAAACTGGCGCAGACTATTGCCGATAGCCTGCGCCTTTTGGTGGGCCTGTGTTTAACCTATCCATATGGAAGTTATGACGGATTACTCAAAAACCGGACTCATCCTTACTGGCGGCGGTGCCCGTGCTGCATATCAGGTTGGCGTATTGAGAGCAGTTGCCAACCTTTTGAAAGAAGCCGGCTGGCCGGCTACCCACAATCCATTTCCTATCATTTGCGGCACATCCGCCGGAGCGATTAATGCAACGGCCCTGGCGTGCAGCGCCGATAATTTTGGCGGCGGCTTGCGTCGCCTGGAACGTATCTGGTCGAATATCGAAGCACATCAGGTTTATAAGGCAGACTCACTGGCAATGATGCGGTCTGGAGCAACCTGGCTGTCAGTACTGTCCGTGGGCTGGATGTTGCGCAAATGGATGAAAACCCGACCCAGTTCCCTGTTTGATAATTCGCCCCTGGCTGATTTGCTGGACAAGGTCCTGGATTTTTCCGGACTGGACGCCGGACTGGCTTCCGGCAGTCTGCACGCGCTGGCAATTACCGCGTCCTCCTATACCTCCGGCATGCATCTGACTTTCTATCAGACTCTGGCGAATATTGAACCGTGGGTGCGGTCACAACGTCTGGCGCAACGAGATTTTATTTCAGTACAACATCTGCTGGCGTCATCGGCCATTCCATTTATATTTCCATCCATCCCGCTGAACTGGAATGGGGCGCTGGAATATTGTGGCGACGGGTCCATGCGCCAACTGGCGCCGATTTCTCCGGCGATTCATCTCGGGGCACAAAAGGTGCTGATCATCGGGGCCGGCCGTATGTCTGAAGTCAGGCGTGACATTCCGGAGTCTCCCGCCTACCCCAGCATTGCACAAATTGCCGGTCACGCCATGTCCAGCATTTTTCTGGACAGTCTGGCGGTAGATATTGAAAGAATGAATCGTATCAATAAGACACTTTCCATGCTGCCAGAGGAAATGAGGGGCAGCTCGGCATTGCGTCCGGTACAAACATTGGTCATTGCGCCGTCTGAGCGGATCGATGAAATCGCGACCCGTCATATTAAAAGTCTGCCGGCACCAATACGGGTTATGCTGGGAGGCATAGGCGCAACGGAGGTGCGTGGATCGGCGTTGGCCTCCTATCTGCTTTTCGAAGCCAGCTTTACCAACGAACTGATCGCACTCGGATTTTCTGATGCAATGAACGTGAAAGAGGATGTTCGGGCTTTCTTTGGCGACTGGACCAATGCGCGGAAATCATCTGGATGAAGGCAAGATGCTGTACAATGCTGCGATGAAAAAAATTGTTATTTTGATTTCTGGACGTGGCAGCAATATGCAGGCCATTGTCGAAGCAGCAAAAGCGCAGCAGTGGCCCGCACAGATTGCCGCAGTGATCAGCAATCGGGCCGATGCAGAAGGTCTGGTTTTTGCCCGCTCACATCATATTCCAACGGCAGCAGTCGTCAGCAAGGATTATTCAACGCGTGAGCAGTTTGATGCGGTCCTGCTCAAGACAATCGAACAGTTCGCGCCGGACCTGGTTGTGCTTGCCGGTTTTATGCGCATACTGACGCCCGGCTTTGTAAATCACTATGCCGGCAGAATGCTCAACATTCACCCCTCGCTGCTGCCCGATTTCAAAGGATTGCATACGCACCGGCAGGCGTTGCAGGCCGGAGTGACCGAACATGGCGTCACCGTACATCTGGTGACTGCCGAACTGGATCATGGTCCGATTCTGGATCAGGCCAGGGTGGCTGTCCTTCCCGATGATACCGAAGACAGTCTGGCCGACCGTGTTCTGGAGCAGGAACACCTTTTGTATCCCCGTGTGATTCGTCAGATTGTAGAAGGCAAACTGAGTTTGCCTGGTTGACTTGATTCGTTTTGCATCAGATCTTCGCCGCAGTAAAATTATAGAAAGAAATTCCCCATGCGTTTGCCTCCCGCCATCATTGGTCACACGGAAGAAGTCTTGCGTGAAATTTTGCGCTTTACTGCCCCGGCTGACAGTACGCTGTCCCGCTATTTTAAAGATCATCCTCGTTTGGGTGCGCGCGAGCGTGGCGTGATTGCAGAGAGCATTTATGGCCTGTTGCGGAATAAAGCGGTGTACACCAGCTTTTCTGAGTCGGGTAGTGGTGCGCTGATCCGGCGCATGGCGCTGCTGGCCCTGGCCGATGGAGTCGGTATCGATTCACTGGGTGGACTGTCGGATATTGAGACCGACTGGCTGACCCGTGTCATGCAGATGGATCGTTCGCACCTGCCATTGGCGCTGCGTGTCAATTTGCCTGACTGGCTGTTTCAAAAACTCACCGATCAGTTAGGTGAAGAAGGTCTGTTGAAATTTGCGCAGGCCACCAACAGACCCGCTCCTTTGGATCTGCGTGTGAATACAATGAAATCGGATCGTGCTGCCGTTCAGGCTGAACTGGCACTGGCGCCGATACAGGCCGAGCTGACACCGTTTGCGCCGGACGGATTGCGCATTCTGAAGAAACCGTCACTGCAAAATTTACCTTTGTTTAAAAGCGGCGCGATCGAAGTTCAGGACGAAGGCAGTCAGTTGCTGGCACAGATTGTTGGCGCCAAACGTGGTGAAATGGTAGTCGATTTCTGTGCCGGCGCTGGCGGGAAAACGCTGGCTCTGGGTGCTGCCATGCGCAATACCGGCCGTTTGTACGCATTCGATATTTCAGACAAGCGTCTTGCCAAGCTCAAGCCCCGACTGGCGCGCAGCGGGCTTTCCAATGTCCATCCGGTTTTGATTGCGCACGAGCGCGATGCAAAAATCAAACGCCTGGCGGGAAAAATTGACCGGGTACTGGTCGACGCGCCGTGCAGCGGTCTGGGAACCTTGCGCCGTAACCCTGATGTGAAGTGGCGTCAGTTGCCAGGCGCCATTGCCGAACTGAACGTGAAGCAGGCTGCCATACTGGACAGCGCTGCCCGACTGGTGAAGGCCGGCGGGCGTCTGGTTTATGCCACCTGCAGTATTTTACGTGAAGAAAACGAAGCGATTGCCGAACAGTTTCTGGCAACCCATCCGGATTTTGAATTGATACCTGTGAGCAGTATCCTGGCAGAACAAAAGGTGCATCTGGATATGCAGGACTATCTGAAATTGTCGCCAGAGCAGCACGAGACAGATGGTTTCTTTGCGGCGGCATTCTGTCGCAAGAAAGCAGCAGTCGTTTCGGGTATCTGAACCATGCCATTCAATCTCATCGCCGATTCCTGGACAGACCTTCACGAAACCAGGGTGTGGTGGCAGATTGCCGTCGTTACACTGTGCATATTGCTGAGCTACGTCATCGCGCGTTCGTTGCGGGCACGTTTTCCAGTTGATGCCCACGCGCAGGCTTCAGAAAAGGAAGTGGCGCAGACGTTTTTACGGATACTGTTTCCCGGTTTGATGTGGGGTCTGCTGTTCATCTGCAAAATCCTGTTGTTGAAGTATCAGCATGTCTATTTGCTGACTCTTCTGATTCCAATCTTCGGCTCGTTAGCGCTGATCCGTTTCGGCATTTATCTGTCCAGAAGAATTTTTGGCAACGGTGCCGAAATTGGGGCAATCCACCTGCTGCTTGAAAAAATGTTTTCCTGGGCCGTGTGGCTGGTCGCGGTCCTGTACTACACCGGATTGCTGCCGGATGTCGTGGGATTCATGGATGACAGTGTTATTTCATTCGGCCACACCAAACTTTCCTTTACTGAAATTTTGCAGGCGATGGTTTCCGTTGCGCTGACTGTATTGCTCGCCCTTTGGGCCAGTGCAGCATTAGAGAAACGTCTGATGAAAGTCAGCACCCTTCATACTTCCGTGCGTCTGGTGTTAAGCCGGCTGGGCCGCAGTCTGTTAATTTTATTTGCGGTATTAATCAGTCTGTCGCTGGTTGGCATTGATTTAACGGTGCTGTCAGTGTTTGGCGGTGCGCTGGGGGTAGGGCTGGGACTGGGTTTGCAAAAAATTGCCAGTAATTACGTATCGGGTTTCATTATTTTGCTGGATCGCAGTATGTCTATCGATGATTTGATCACGGTGGATAAATACAGCGGCAAAGTCACCAGGATCAATACCCGCTATACCGTGCTCAAAGGTCTGGACGGTGTTGAGTCGATTATTCCGAATGAAATGCTGGTTTCTTCCCCGGTTCAGAATCTGTCATTGACCGACAGGTCAGTATGGATGAGTACCGACCTTGCAGTGGCCTACGATACCGATATCGAAGTGTTACTGCCCCAGCTGGAGGACGTTGTGAAAACGGTAGCCCGGGTATCGGCCGAATACAGGCCGGCTGCAAATCTGATTAATTTCGGTCAGAGTGGTCTGGAATTGAGAGTCGGATTTTGGATAGTTGATCCGGAAAACGGCAAGACGGCCGTGTTATCCGACGTTAATCGCGCCATATGGAAATTGTTAAAAGAAAAAAATATTGAAGTTCCATATCCACAACATGAAATTCGTGTCATCAATTCCGAAGCTAAATAACTGGCATTCATTTCCGTTCGGAACTATTCTGTATACCTGACATTGGCAGAAAACCCTCTTAGTTTACTGGGTATATTTAAATTCGAGTACAATGCCGTCCAAGTAAAAAAGAATAGTGGTAAAAAATTGTAATTTTACAAATTAAAACAGCCACAAATACATCTTTTAAACAGGAGTTGATATATTTTGAGTAACTTTATTAGTATGGTTCTGGATTTTATTGCGAATGGCCTGACCCGCGCCACAGGATGGGAAGTATTTATCTTTACGATGGTAGTGACGCATATCACCATTGTCAGCGTAACCATATTCCTGCATCGCTGCCAGGCACACCGGGCGCTTGATCTGCATTCCATTCCAAGTCATTTTTTCCGTTTCTGGCTCTGGCTGACTACCGGTCAGGTTACCAAAGAATGGGCTTCGATACACCGCAAACATCACGCCAAATGCGAAACCGAAGAAGACCCGCACAGTCCCGTTACCCGCGGAATCAAAAAAGTATTCTGGCAGGGCGCCGAGTTATATCGCGCCGAGTCCAAAAATAAAGAAACCATGATCAAGTATGGCCACGGAACGCCGGACGACTGGATTGAACGGAATTTGTATACGCGTTTCAGCTGGCAGGGCGTGGCGTTAATGCTGATTATTGATTTTGCATTGTTTGGTGCTATTGGTATTACTGTCTGGGCCGTACAGATGATGTGGATACCTGTTAATGCCGCCGGCATTATCAATGGTATCGGTCACTACTGGGGCTACCGCAATTATGACTGTGCAGATGCATCGACCAATATCGTTCCTATCGGAATCCTGATCGGCGGTGAAGAATTGCATAACAATCATCATACTTTTGGAACCTCAGCCAAGTTTTCAACTAAATGGTATGAGTTTGATATCGGCTGGTTATATATTCAGATGCTGCAAAGTGTGGGTTTGGCCAAAGTTAAAAAAGTTGCTCCTGAACCTAAATTATTGTCCGGCAAGACCGTGGTCGATCAAATGACGTTGCAGTCTGTCATTACCAACCGCTATGAAGTTATGGCCAAATACACGAAATCTTTAAAGCAGATGTGGCGTGTTGAATTGGCACATTTGCGTGACAAGGCCAATCTGGAAGCTGAATTCCTGGCCAGAAGCAAAAAATTACTGCAATGCGAACCGGCCAAATTACAGGCAGTGGACATTCAGCAGTTAAAAGAGCTGTTTGCGCACAGTAAAGCTTTACAGACCATGCACGAAATGCGCGTTGAGTTAAATGTGATCTGGGAGCGTTCTAACGACACCCGGGAGCAGTTGCTGCAAAAACTGCAGGACTGGTGCCTGCGTGCCGAAGAGTCTGGAATTCAGTCACTGCAGGATTTTTCATTCAGATTACGGCGCTATGCCTGAACGGCGCGCATGACAAGCTTGAAAAGCACCTTCCGGGGTGCTTTTTTTTTGTCCTGATGGTGTTGCTATGTATCTGATCCATTTCCTTTAAACTCAGAAAGTCAGCCCTATCAAACTACGATTTGACGATCCTGGATTCCGCGCGCCAGAAAGTCTGATCTGTCCCCGGGGCACAGCTGAACCCCTGATTGTGACCCGGGCTTTTCACTGAACAGCAAATATTGCCTGATCCTGGGCAAATCGCAGTCCTGCATCCACTGCGTCGCGGCGACCTGCACTCTGCCACACTTCATTTATCTGTCCCTCCCTTCCAGGTTCACCGCAGCCCTCAGGTCGAATCTGGATTGCCTGTCAATGCACAGTTGCATTTTGCCCCCCCCCTGTAAGTTGCTTGAGCAAAACTGTTGTCCATTTCCAATCAGGCTGAAGTTCTCCGATTATGGTGACAAGCAGATGAAATAGCATGTAAAAGTGCTTCTTCTTTGCGCTTGCAACATTGTTATTGAAAGCCATAATTTAATCGTCGCTGTGGTGTTGTATGTATGGTCCGGTCTGAATTAAATCACTTATGCCGGCCGTATTGATATTCCCGCGTTAAAAATCTGGACTGTGTAAAGGTTTGACGCTGTGTTAATCGCATAAAAGAGCATTGCTGATTCAGGCTGCTGTATGACTGGCCCGCATCCATTCATGTTTGACGGATTAATGGTGCAGAGCTTTTGGTCTATATGCGCAATTGAATATCGTATTTTCGGATTTTTCGGATTTTTCAGATTTTTTGTTTTGACCAATACAAACTCTTTATAGAAATGGAACTTACGATGAACGAATACATGAATAATGCCGTGAGCACCCCAGCCGGAATTAAACTGAACTTTAATCTCCCGCGTGCCCCAGTTCAAATTGATACACCATTAAAAAAGGAGCGACTTCCGTTTACAGTGCGATTAGTTCAAAACGGCGATGATCTCGAGAAAGCAATTCAGGTTCGCCAGTCAGCCTATGCACGCCATGTTCCTGAGTTTGCGGAATCACTCAGACTACCTGAACATGCAGATTTTGAAGACGGCGTAGTTATTTTTTTGGCAGAGTCGAAATTGGACGGATCAGCAATTGGCACAATTCGAATTCAGACAAACCAGTTCAATTCCCTTGAACTTGAGCAAACTATTGATCTGCCGGAGTGGCTGCAGAATCGTTCGATAGCGGAAGCAACTCGCTTAGGTGTGCAGGGAAAAGAAGGACGTATTGTGAGAGCCGCATTGTCTAAAGCTTACTTTCAATATTGCCAACAAAATGGTATCGAATGGATGTTGGTTACTGGACGAGCTCCAGTAGATCGCGAATATGACCGCATGCAGTTTCAGGAAGTATACCCAGGAATGGGTTATATTCCGATGAAACATATTGGTAACATTCCACACAGAGTCTTAGCATTGAAAGTTAGTGTGGGACAAGCTCGATGGGCCGAAAAAAATCAACCGTTATTCAACTTCTTTTTTGAAACACAGCATGATGATATTGACGTTACTGCGAATACATGGTCCACGTCAAAAAGGATTTTCAGAGCGCCGACGCTATCGGTCAATCAATAATTCAAATCCTGCTCAATAGCGTTTGGGCAGACTATTTTTCCATTCCTCGTCGTATTTCAATTTGCTTAACAGAAATTTTTTGCTACAGTGATGTTTTGCAGAAATGATTTCTGCGCAACGAAGAATAAAAATTCCATGAGGAAATATTTTGGTTTTTTCCGGTCTGTTGACAATGCTTATGTCCATGTTCTGGATCAAGTATTGCATAACATCTCGATCTATCTCGTACCCATAGTTTTTGGTCTGGTGTCGATAGTCGCTTTGGTTTCCTGGAATGCTGAATATCCTGAAGTGTATGGTACCCCCCTTGATTTTCGTGTGAGTGAAGGATCTGGCGCTACCGAAACGGCCGAACAGGGGCTTGCACTGTTGGTCAATCAACCCAATGTCCGGCGATCAAGGACGCGGCTTTCAGAGCAACCGTTCTGGGTCTCATTTGTAACTCAGCCTGAAAAACCGGGATCTTCTGCGGTGATTGAATTCCCGTCCCGTCACTCAATTGATATTGCTTGTTGGGACGCACAGACTATGCTTGCTCTCGGACGCGGCAGTCGGATGCATACCGAGGGTGCGATGTCGTCAGTCAAGGCGGGATTCTCGCTCGCAGTACAATCCGGGTTGACACCGCGTACTATCTTGTGCCGTGTGTATTCTGTTGGGCCAGCCAAAATCGAGATTGCGCAATGGGGCGCTGCGCAGTTACAACTGTCTGCGCAACAATTTCATCGCAAATCCGGCTTGCTGGACGGCGGGATGATCCTGCTTACATTGTTTGTGCTGACTACTGCACTAATTAATCGCGATCGATCATATGTGCTGTTTGCTGGCTGGCTGGCACTCAATCTTCGGGTGGCAGCTCAATCGGCGGGCTGGGATACAGAATGGCTCGGATACAGTGTGCCCCAAGGGTGGCTATTTGAAATGCGGATGCTGACTTTTGCGCTGTATTCCATTCTTACGGTCACGCTGTTCAAAACATTATTTTTTGAGCAACTTGAGAAGACACGCTATGAAGCCTTATTGCGTTTAGTCCAGTTTGCCAGCTTGCCCCTTCTGATCTTGTCAATAATATTGCCATATCGGAATTTCCTTCCCATTCTCTGGGTGACTACGGCCGTAGCGGGTACCTTACTCGGCTTTTTAGTATTGCGCATTCTGATGCTGGCGCGGACTACTGTTGCAATGTGGTATTGCGCATCAATGTGCATTACCTTAATAGCATGGGGTTCCGAGGTACTGGCAGCATCCCTGAGCATTAATTGGATGACCGGCGCGATCAATTTTGTCACAGCGGCATTGTCGTCGAGCCTGTTGACTGCTTTGGCCATGGCCGAAAAAATGCGGGTCGAGCACACGGAAAGACTGAAAGCCCAGACTGAACTGATACACACCTTTGAAGTAATGCCTATCGGCCTGTTCACACTGGATACCGATGACAGATTCCTGAGCGCCAATCCGGCGCTGATCGAGATGCTCGGACAGGATGTATTGGCCGAGGGTTACAATTCATGGGGGCAATATTTCAAAGAGGACTCGTGGGCGCTGGTGAATAACATGATACGAGGTCAGATAGACGGCGACCTTGAACTTCAGAGCAAAGAGAAGTCAGACGGCACACCGGTCAAACGTTATCTGGTCAAGGCAGCGCTTTCACACGGCAAAATAGAAGGTTATCTGCAGGATGTGACCGAAAAATATAAGGCGACCGAACGTTTGCGGTTTTTGGCGAATAACGATTCGCTGACCAATATATTGAATCGGCGCGGTATTCAGGAGGTGTTGCAAAATGCCATGAATCAGCTGCCCGAAGGCAAGGTGGTGGCGCTGGCCTATCTTGATCTTGACCGCTTTAAATTAATCAATGATCTGTTCGGACATGCCGCCGGCGACGAAGTGTTGAAACAGATTTGTGATCGGGTAGCAAAATTGCTTAATGGCAGTCAGTATTTTGGTCGAATTGGCGGCGATGAATTCATTATTGTGTTTCCCGATGTTTCAATTTCAGTCGCATCGTGGATTTGCCGCAGTATCCTGGCCAGCATCAGCGCCCAGTCGTTTCGAGTCGATGAGAAGGCATTCCAGGTTCGCTGTTCGATCGGGCTGATTGAAGTGGGCGCCGGAACGCAAATCAAGGATGCCGTGTCCACTGCCGACAGGGCCTGCAGGGAAGCAAAAAAAGGCAATCACGATAATCTGGTCATTTATGAAAAAAATTCGACAGGGTTTCATGACCATGAAGCCGAACTTGATCTGATTGAACGGCTGTCCAGCGGTACTGTAACTGACGACCTGTTTCTGGTGATGCAGCCAATCATGTCGCTTACGACGCCCTACGCGTCGCTTAACTTTGAAGTGCTGCTGCGAATGCGCGACCGGGATGGCAGCACCATTCCTGCTTTCCGTATTGTCGCAGCGGGTGAGTCAAGCGGCCACATGGGCATGCTGGACCGCTGGGTGTTATCGTCCACGCTTGCATGGCTGGACCTTCACCAGGCTGAACTGACGAATACCCAGTTTGTTTGCATGAACCTGAGCGGAGCCTCATTGAACGACGAAAAATTTGTCCAGGATGCATTCACCTTGCTGGGGAAAAACGTTCATAATGCGAGCCGCTTATGTATCGAAATTACCGAAGGTATCGCGCTGCATGATCTTGCGAACACGCGCCGTTTTATCGACAAGGTGCGCAGCTTTGGCAGCAAAGTGGCACTCGATGATTTCGGCGCGGGTTACACCTCGTTCTCGTATCTGAAAAAACTGCCGGCAGATTTACTCAAAATTGACGGCAGCCTGGTCGTCGACATGAACGAGCATCCGGCCAACATATCGATAGTGGAAACGATTGTTAATCTGGCAAAGAATCTTGGCATGAAAACCATTGCCGAATGGGCCGAAGATGCCGCCACCGTGCAGGTTCTGGCTGAAATCGGGGTCGATTTTGTGCAGGGCTATGTGGTGGCAAGACCGCAGGTCCCGGAAGCGATTTTAAGGGCAACGTCGGCGGCAAGCTTCATTCAGGACAAAGAACTGGATTTATTCCTGCGCAACCTGACGTCCGACCCCTACACCATGTCACCGAATTATTTGCTCAAGCAGAGCAGGTTTAAAAACAATATCGAAAATTAGACATGAAATTTTCGATCTGTCGTGAAATTTGATACGGCGGAATTTCAATTTAACGGCGCATGCCGACGTCGCCTACACCGGCGCCAGACAAACCAGTTTGCATTCCTGCTGCGTAGCCACCAACAGTGTGGTTTGCATGAAATTTTGCACAGCGGACGAGGGATGTTTAAAGCTGCGCGCTCCCCCCTCGCGATGCAGCACAGCCTGCTCCTTCCAGTATCGTGAAAAAAGTTCGCTGCCTGTTGCGAGGCCGTTGATGAGTTCCAGCATTGCCACATCCTGTGGCCGGCGACTGTAATCGGCTCGAAATTCAGCGACCAGACGGCGCGACCGGTCGGGCCAGTCGGAAATTAATGTCTGCGCTTCGGGAGCCAGAAATACGAATTTCAGCAGGTTTCTTTCCGTTGATTTTTCATCCAGCCATCCGGTGAATAAATCTGCTGCAGCAGAATTCCACGCTCTGGCAGTCCACGAGTGATCCAGAAGATACGCAGGAACAGTGAAGAGCGAGGGAAGGTTGATAAGGTTGGGATTGAGTTCGTTGTCCGGTTCCTCCAGGGCTGTCGGGTCGCGCTTTCCCGCCAGATCAAACAGGGAAGCGCGTTCGGGCGGGGTGAGTCTTAATGCGTCGGCGAGACGGGCCAGCGCCGGGGCGGAGGCCGCGACGTCCCGCCCCTGTTCCAGCCAGGTTATCCAGGTAGCACTGACTGCCGATGCTTCGGCCAGTTCTTCGCGCCGCAGGCCTGGTGTGCGGCGCCGGCCGGCTGCTTTGGCCGGCGGCGGCAGGCGTTCGCGGTGAGAGCGAATGAAGGCGCCAAGAATAATGCTGCGCTCAGAGTTTTTCATGGTTGAAATTATACCAGGATAAACTGTCATCTTGTACCAGTTAAAATGCGGGAGCACAATGGGCTCGTTACCTTTTTACCGAGGAGTCGAGCTTGATGAATACCGAAACCCATAACACCCTTGTCAGCAGTCAGTTCAGCCCGAGAGCGCAGTCTTATCTTGCCAGTGCGGTTCATGCCGGTGGCGGTGACCTTGAGCAGATGGTCAGCCTGCTGGGGCAACGCCCGGAAGCTGTCGCCCTGGATTTGGGCTGCGGCGGTGGCCATGTCTCTTTCCGCCTGGCCCCGCTGGTCAACACGGTAGTGGCCTGTGACCTGTCGGAACAAATGCTCGCCGTGGTCGCTGACGAGGCCGGGCGGCGCGGGCTGAACAATGTCGTGACCAAACCCGGTGCGGCCGAGACGTTGCCGTTTCCGGCGGAGTCCTTTGACGTGGCCGTAACACGCTACAGTACCCATCACTGGCGGGATGTTCCGGCCGGCCTTGCGCAAATGCGTCGTGTATTAAAGTCGGGCGGCATAGCGATTTTCATGGACGTTGTCACGCCGGGAGTGCCGCTGCTGGACACATGGTTGCAAAGTGTCGAATTATTGCGCGACCCTTCTCATGTGCGCAATGCGTCCCTGTCTGAGTGGCTGGCGTCGTTGGTCGCAGCCGGTTTTGTGGTGGGATCGGTGTCGAATTTCCGTCTTCGTCTGGACTTCGCGGCCTGGATCGAGCGGATGAAAACACCCGAGTCGCACGTGCTTGCCATCCGTTCGCTGCAGCAACGTGCCAGCGCCGAGGTTGTCGACTACTTTTCCATCGAAGAAGACGGAAGTTTCACCGTTGATACGATGTTGATTACTGCTCTGCCCCGGCCAGTCTCCGGCCGTCCAATGTCCGCTCAGGCCCGCAACTGCGCTGCAATCCACCCTGATTGAGGGAGGCCGGGGTCGCCTGCTGCCTGGCGACTCCCGATACAGCTGCCTCCGGCAAGGAAACAACTTGCCTGCCGGGAGCGTGCGAACGCTTTATCCTGCCCGTCCAAATTCGTAATTTGCCATTGGAACGCTCATTACGTGGTCTACAAATACTGTCCTGCCAATATCCTCCCCGGCCGCACCGGCAATGACCATGAGCGGAATTAAATGATCTTCGCGCGGGTGCGCGGATCGTGCACCAGGCGCAGCTTCCCATTTCACCAGCATTTCATTCCTCAGACCGGCATCGGTCTGTTCAATCGCATTGCGCAGGTAGCGTTCAAATGCCTCGGCAACCGGTGTGGATTCGCTCCGTCCAAATCCTCTCATGTTGTGGTAAGTCAGGCCGCTGCCGATAATCAATACGCCGTCGTCACGCAAAGGCGCAAGCGCCTGGCCCAGGCGAATATGTTCCTGCGGGTCCAAATCGGATTGCAGCGACAGCGTCACAACCGGCACATCTGCATTCGGGTACATCAGCACAAGTGGAACAAAGGTCCCATGATCAAAACCGCGGCCGGCGTCTTCTTTCAGCGCAATGCCGGCACCCGACAGTAGCGCTTTTATTCTCAGCGCAAGCTCCGGCGCGCCCGGCGCAGGGTACTGTATGTGATAGGTGTGTTCCGGGAATCCGTAGTAGTCATAAACCATGGGCGGACGGGCGCCAGTTGCAACGGTAAACGCCTGCTCTTCCCAGTGGCCGGAAATCACCAATATCGCTTTTGGTTTCGAGGGCAGACGTTCCGGCAGGGCCCTGAACTCACGTTCCGTTTTGGCGAACTGCTGCTTCATGCCTTCGACATACGGCCATGGACCGCCACCATGTGAAAGAAAATAAACGGGCATTCTGGTCATGCGTTTCTCCAATGTCTGGTTGTCGGGTGCACAGTTCAATGCATCAGCCAAAGGCCGGTGTCCATTGATGGACGAACTATAGACCTTTGTTTGTTCATGCGCCAGGTGGTAAAGTGTGGAATTACTGTGCATTATTTGGGACAATAAAATGGATCTCGGCGCAATTGCAGTATTCGTAAAAGTCGTGGAGTCAGGGAGTCTTTCCAACGCGGCAAGACTGCTGAACATGCCCAAGACGACGGTCAGCGCCAGGCTGGCGGCGCTGGAAAAACGACTGGGGGTCAGTCTGATCCAGCGCACCACCCGCAAATTGAATGTGACGGAAGCTGGCGAAAAATACTTTCATCACTGCGCGAACGCCGTCAGGGAAGTCGAACTCGGCGAAGCGGCGCTCCGGTCGTCGCAGGACAGGCTGAGCGGCGTGCTCAAAGTCACTGCTCCGGTCGATATAGGACACGGGGTGCTTCCTGCCATTACGCGTGCCTATCTGGCGAAATATCCCGATGTCAGCGTCGAGTTGCTGATATCAAACCAGGTAACCGATCTGGTGGAGCGCGGGGTGGATCTGGCGATCCGTGCCGGCACGCTGCAAGACTCGTCCATGATCGCGAAGCGGTTTATGGACCTGCGCGCCAACCTCTGGGCTTCCCCGGCCTATATGCAGCGGGCCGGCAAGTTTGCCCATCCCGATGATCTGGCCAGGGCGTCGTTCATAGGGCGTAAGGGTGTGGACGCAGTGCGGCTGACGAACGGCAAATCGGAAGTGGCGGTGCCGGTCGTTGGCCGCGTCGTTGCCGATGATCTCGAAACCATCAGGGCCTTGACCATCCTGGGCGAGGGCATCAGCTGGCTTCCGGACTTCCTGTCCGCCGATGCGGCACAGGCCGGCACGCTTGTGCCGGTTCTCGCGCAATGGAAATCGAAGGGAGAAGGCGCATTTTATTTCGTCTATGCGAGCCGGAAATATACGTCGCCCAAGGTGCAGGCATTCATTCAGACGGCGCTGGAATTCGTTTCGCCGGGCAATTCAGCCTGAAATGTTTTCATCGCCGGCCGCTTGTGGCGGCTGCGCCGGACTGTTCCATTCAGAGAGCAGTTCGAAGATCACACTGCGCAGCCATTTATTCCCCTGGTCGTGATGATTGCGCCCGTGCCAATGCTGTTTCACTGCATATTCCGGCAGCGGAAACGGAACCGGGAAAACCCGGAACGAGCCGTGCCCCTCCAATACGTCACCGAGACGTTTAGGAATGGTAATGATCAGATCGGTATGCTCAACAACAAAAGCCGCGCCCAGAAAATTGGGGATCCGCAGCGCGATCCGGCGTTTGATACCCTGACGGCCGATTTCATGGTCGATGATTAACGGCGCCAGGCCGGACGAGCTGATGGCGGCGTGATCTTCCGCTTCGAATTGCGCCAGACTGAGATGCTCCGTGATGCGGGGGTGATCTGTGCCCACGATGCAAACGAAATTCTGTCTGAACAGAAGCTGCTGATAAAAGCCCGCTTCGAGTTGCGGCATGAATCCCAGCGCCAGATCTGCTTCGCCTTCCAGCATGCGTCCCGTGTCGCTGGACAGCGGGAAAATCTCAATGCTGATTCCCGGTGCGGTCTCGCGCAACTTCCGCCATAGCCTGGGCAGCAACACCAGCTGACTGATATCGGTCATGCAGATACGAAAATTCCGGTCCGATACCATGGGATCAAAATCATTGCGATGACCGGCCACAAGATTGAGCGCGTCGAGCGCGTTGCGTACCGGTCCGGCCAGCCCCTCGCAAAAGGGCGTGGGATCCATGCCGTTTGAGGTTCGCACGAATAGCGGATCCGAAAAATGATTGCGCAGTTTTGCCAGCGCGATGCTCACGGCCGGCTGCCCCAATTCAAGCGCGTTGGCTGCAGCAGTGACACTTTTGGTTTTATAGATCTCATCAAACACCGACAGCAGGCGTATATCGATTGCGTTCATTTTGGAGGACTATTCGAATTTAGAATACATAATATTAAACCTATTGGATATACAGTGGTATGAAAGACTTCTACTATCGGTGCCAGCTCAAAGCCTGGCGCCTGCTGCGAAACGAATTTCTCGTGTCGGCAGGCGACCGGTGCCACCCGATGGAAAAGGACTCATCATGCTCGAACTTGCCAGCCTCGAAGACCTGCCGGAAGAATACCGCGCAGCACTGAAAGAACAGAACCTGGTGCCGTTATGGCCCAGTCTGCGTGCGGTGCTCCCGCCCGGCAAGCCGGTTCCGCGCACCAAGCCGATCTGCTGGCCTTATCAGGCACTGCGTCCGCTGCTGCTCAAAGCCGGTGAACTGACCCCGATCGAAAAAGCCGAGCGTCGCGTTCTGGTGCTGGCCAATCCCGGACACGGTCTGGAAAAAATGCAGGCCAGTTCAACCATTTATCTCGGCATGCAGTTACTGTTGCCTGGCGAGTGGGCCCCGGCGCACCGGCATACACCGAATGCCGTCCGCATGATCGTTGAGGGCGAGGGCGCGTACACCACCGTCGAAGGCGAAAAATGCACGATGAGTCGCGGCGACCTGATCCTGACACCTACCGGTCTGTGGCATGAACACGGTCACGAAGGCGACAAGCCCGTCATCTGGCTCGATGTACTCGATCTGCCCGTGGTCTATTACATGGAAGCGTCGTACGTGACCGAGGGCAAGGCGCAGGCGGTATCCGCTCAGGCCCATGCCTATAAGCTCGGCGGCGTAGTGCCTTCACCCGTGTTCACCCGCACAGACCAGCCCTTCCCGATGCTGCGCTACCCTTGGGTGAATGTGCGTCAGGCGCTCGAAGCGCTCGCTTTGAGCCAGCCGGAAATCGAGGCGGTTCAGGTTGCCTACGTGAATCCCGAAACCGGTGCCGACTGCCAGAAAATCCTGGGTTTCTCAGCACTGATGCTGCGTCCCGGCGAGCGGCTGACTTTGCCGGTCCGCTCCACTGCCATGGTGTTCCACCAGATCGAGGGATCAGCCGATGTGACCCTCGAAGGTCATCAGTTCTGCCTGACCGAAGCCGACACCTGCTGTATTCCCGGCTATACCGAGGTGACGCTGGCGAATCGTTCCCCGGAAAACCCGGGCTTTATTTTTATTGCTGACGACGCTCCGCTGCAAAAAAAGCTCGGTGTCTACGAAGTCCGCAACTAACCGTCAAGAGAGAAAAATATGTCTGACATCAAATATCTGTGGAATCCGGAGCCGGTCTATTCGCTGCCGGTACAGGGCAGCGACGCACGCTATCCGATCAAGCGCATCTTCTGCGTCGGGCGCAACTATCACGCCCACGCCGTTGAAATGGGACGTCCGGTAGACAAGGAAACCACCAAGCCTTTTTACTTTATCAAGTCACCGTCGACCCTGGTTGAGTCTGGTGCCACGGTTCCTTACCCGGCCGGCACGACAAATTATCACTATGAAATGGAACTCGTGGTGGCCATCGGCGCAGCGGGCTTTCGGGTTGCCCAGGCCGATGCCGAACGCCTCATCTACGGTTATGCCGCAGGCCTGGACATGACCCGCCGCGATCTGCAGTTGGTCGCCCGGGAACAGGGTCGTCCGTGGGATCTGGGCAAGGATTTCGAAAAGTCCGCGATCTGCAGCGCGATCGTGCCGGCCGGCGATCTTGGCGTGCTGGACAGCGGTGCGATTCATCTTGAGGTCAATGGCAAAACCGGACAGTCCAGTGATATCAGTCAGCTGATCTGGAGCATTCCCGAGTTGATTGCCGACCTTTCCCAGTTTTACCACCTGGAGCCGGGCGACCTGATTTACACCGGCACCCCGGAAGGCGTCGGCGCAGTCAGGCCGGGCGACAGAATTACCGGTCATGTGGACCGGGTTGCAGACATAGCGCTGACCATCGGTCAGCCGGAATAACTTTGTGGGCAGGGGGACGGAATTCCCCCTTCGCCCCGTTTTCAAATTATCAGAAGGAGACAGAAATGACTCAACAACTTCCCGTGATCGTCGCCGGCGGCGGCATCGGTGGCCTCGCAGCAGCACTGGCGCTGGTGCGTCAGGGCTTTTCGGTCAAAGTGCTGGAACAATCACCCGAGATCGGTGAAATTGGCGCCGGCATTCAGCTGGGCCCGAATGCCTTTCACGCTTTCGATGCCCTGGGTATCGGCGAGAAGGCACGCAGCCGTGCCGTGTACACCGATGAAATGGTGATGCACGACGCGCTGGACGGTGCGCTGATCGGGCGCATTCCCACCGGCGCGGCATTCCGCCAGAAATTCGGCAACCCTTACGCCGTAATCCATCGCGTCGATGTGCATCGCTCGCTGCTGGAAGGCGCTGAAGAAACCGGCAGGGTTGAATTCCTGACTTCCACCCACGTGGAACGCATCGAGCAGGACGCCGACAGCGTGACGGTCTATGACCAGCACGGCACCGCGCATCGCGGTGTGGCGCTCATCGGCGCCGACGGCGTGAAGTCTGTGGTGCGCCAGCAGTTTGTGGGCGACCCGGCGCGTGTCACGGGCCACGTGGTGTATCGCGCCGTGATCGACAAAAAAGATTTTCCGGCCGATCTGCAATGGAACGCTGCCAGCATCTGGGTAGGACCGAACTGTCATCTGGTCCATTACCCGCTGCGCGGCGGCGAACAGTACAACGTGGTGGTGACCTTCCACAGCCGCCAGCAGGAACAGTGGGGCGTTACCGAAGGCAGCGCGGAAGAAGTGCAAAGTTACTTTCAGGGCATCTGCCCGCAGGCCCGTCAGCTGATCGATCTGCCCAAAAGCTGGAAACGCTGGGCCACCGCCGACCGTGAACCGATAGGTCAGTGGAGCTTCGGTCGCGTCACGCTGCTGGGCGACGCTGCGCACCCGACTACCCAATACCTTGCGCAGGGCGCCTGCATGGCCATGGAAGACGGTGTGACGCTGGGTGAAGCGCTGCGCGTGAACGACAACGATTTCATCAAGGCTTTCGATCTGTATCAGCGCTCACGCGTTGCGCGCACCGCGCGCATCGTCCTGTCGTCGCGCGAGATGGGCCGCATCTACCATGCCAAGGGTGTCGAACGACTGGTGCGCAATGATCTGTGGAAGGGCCGCAGCGCGGAGCGCTTCTACGATGCGATGGAATGGTTGTACGGCTGGAATGTGGGCAACTGCCTGGCTGCTGACTGAGACGGAATCCGATCATGCAACTCTATAATTTTTTCCGCAGCGGCACTTCCCATCGCTTGCGCATCGCGCTCAATCTGAAGGGTCTGGACTACGACTATGTGGCAGTGGATCTGCGCACCGAGGAACATCTCGGGGCTGCCTTCCGCTCGCTCAACCCGCAAGGTCTGGTGCCGGCACTGGTGCAAGGCGATCTGGTTCTGACCCAGTCGCCGGCCATCATTGAATGGCTGGAAGAACGTTATCCGAGTCCGCCGCTGCTGCCCGAAAATCCGGAACAGCGCGCCAGGGTCAGGGCGCTGGCGGCACTGGTGAGCTGCGATATTCATCCGCTCAACAACCGGCGAATACTCGAGTACCTGCGCAAGACGCTGGGCTGCGACGAGGCCGCCGTACAGGCCTGGTGCGCAACCTGGATCAATGCCGGCTTCGAGGCGCTGGAAACACTGCTGGCTGCAGACCGGCAGCGCGGCGCTTTTTGCTTCGGCAGCACGCCGACCGTGGCCGATGTCTGCCTCATACCGCAGGTGGAAAGTGCCCGTCGTTTCAAGATCGATCTGACGCCCTACCCGAACATCGTCGGGATCGATCAGGCCTGCGCCGGACTGGAAGCTTTCCGGCGCGCAGCGCCTGCGGTGCAGAGCGACGCGCATTAACCCTGCATTCGCCAAACGCCTGGCGAATGTGGCCGCAGCAAGGGCGCCGCTCGAAGCACTCCGGCAGTGACTTCGTTCCAGAGCCTGTCATGTTGTGGCTTTCCCCTGACCGTCAATGCCGGTCTGAACGCAGCAGAATGACCTGACAAAGATCAGGCGTGGCACCTGTTTTCCTGAAATTTGGTTCAGGAAAAAGTAACAGATATTAAAACCGGAAAAATCATGGAGACAACAATTGAATAAAATTGCCGGCAATGCTGAGATCGATGTGCAGCAGTTCATCGATACGCACAAGTTATCCTGGTCGCAGATACTGATTCTGCTGCTTTGTTTTTTAATCGTTGCAGTCGATGGCTTCGACACCGCCGCCATCGGTTTCATTGCCCCGGCGATGCGCGAGGAATGGCATCTGAGCGCTGCTGCCCTGACACCGGTATTTGGCGCCGGACTGTTTGGACTGACAATAGGCGCGCTGATTTTCGGACCGCTGGCCGACCGCTACGGTCGAAAAACCATGCTGGTATTTTGCGTTGCTTTCTTTGGTATTGCGAGCCTGGCCTCGGCCTTCTCGGATTCCTTCGGCATGCTCATCGTGCTGCGCTTTCTGACCGGGCTAGGACTGGGCGGTGCCATGCCGAATTCGGTGACGCTGAGTTCTGAATATGCGCCGTCGAAACATCGTTCGGTCCTGGTTACGACCATGTTCTGCGGGTTCACATTCGGCTCGGCGCTCGGCGGTATCGGCGCAGCGCAGCTGGTGGGAATCTACGGCTGGCGTTCGGTACTTGTCACCGGCGGTATTGTGCCGCTGGCACTGTTACCACTGCTGGCAATCTATCTTCCGGAATCTGCACGCTATCTGGTCATGCGCGGCAAAAATTTCGCTCAGGTGCGACGCATACTGCAGCGTATCGCTCCGGCAGAAAATCTTGATCAGGCTCGTTTTCGCAGCCCGGAAAAAGCGCAGCCCGGCTTTTCTGTAGCGCGTTTATTCGACCCGGCCGTGCGTCGCGGCACGCTGTTTCTCTGGCTGACTTTTTTCATGAGCCTGCTGGTGATCTATCTGCTGTCGAGCTGGCTGCCCACCTTGATCAAGAGTTCCGGCCTGTCGCTCAAGGATGCGTCACTGATTACGGCCATGTTTCAGGTCGGCGGAACCGTTGGTGCCATCGTGTTGGGCAATATGATGGATCATCATGGCCCGCAACGGGTTCTGGGGGTTACCTACATCCTGGCCGGCGTATTTGCCGCAGCCATTGGCAGCACCACAGGCAACATGGTCCTGCTGGTCGCCATGGTCTTTGGCGCCGGATTTTGCGTATCCGGTGCGCAGGTTGGCGCCAATGCCTTTGCTGCCGGATTTTATCCCACGGCCAGCAGAGCCACCGGGGTCAGCTGGGCTTCCGGCATCGGCCGCATCGGATCAATTCTCGGCTCTATGGCTGGCGGCTTCATGCTGTCCCTGGGCTGGGGTTTGCCCCTGATCTTCGTACTCGTCGCGATTCCGGCCGTCATTGCCGGAACCAGCATGCTGCTGCTGGGCCGCACACTGCCTGAGCAGGGCAAGCCGGCCGGTATCAGCTGACCTCAACCGAATTTTCCCGTCTGGGAAAGTAAGACCAGCAAGGCCCGCTGTGGCAAGCACCGGACCTGCTGGAGACATAGCACTCTCAATAACCTGGTTTGAACAAAAAATGGAGACAACAATGAAAAGTAACAAACGGATTCGTCAGCTGGTCATCGGTGCCCTTGCTGCAACTGCCGGCGCGGCGGCGCTGGCCACGGAGGGGGGCGGTTCGATTTATCCGAACGGGGCTGAAGGCTATCTGGTGGCCGACATGGCGGCACCTGGCCTGCATATGTTTGAGTATCTGTCGGGCTACAGGGCAGACAGGTTGCTGGACAATAATGGCAATCAGGTGCCGATCGATTTCAATCTCAATGTAACGGCGGCATCTACCCGCGTGATCTGGGTTACCGATCAGAAGCTGTTCGGCGGCCAGCTCGCCTTCCACGTTATCGCGCCGCTGGTCAATGTGGGCGTCAGTGTGAACGGTGCCGGCCAGAACAAGAGCGGCCTGGGTGACACGACTTTCGGTCCGGGCCTGGGCTTCCACCTTTCCGACAGTCTGCACATTGTCGCTGCGGTGGATATGAATGCGCCTACCGGGCAGTATAACAAGAGCGACATGGTCAACCTCGGCCGCAATTACTGGAACGCCGAGCCGCTCGTTGCTGTCACCTACAGACAGCCGGAAGGCATCAATGCCGATCTGAAGGTGATGTACGACATTAACGCGCGCAATCATGCAACGAATTACCGGTCCGGCCAGGAATTGCACGCCGACTATGACCTGGGCTGGGGTTTTTCCAAAAATCTGGTTGTCGGCGCAGCGGGTTATGTCTATCAGCAGGTCACTGATGACAACTCCGATGGAACTACCGTTCAGAACAACCGTGGCAGGGCTCTGGCAATCGGACCTTCAGTGAAATACGATAACGGCAAGGGCTGGTGGGTCACATTGAAGTATGAAAAGGAATCTGATGTAAAAAATCGTCCTGAGGGCGACGGATGGTGGGTGAAGATGAAAATCCCGCTGTAATTAACACAGAGCAGCCTGCCCGACGGCCTGGGCTGTTCATCGCCGCCATCCGGTTCGGGCAATTTTCAGCAATTGCCCGAATCAGTCATTCGTAATCCGGTTGCCAAAGAAAACCTTGTCATATCCGCCAAATGCTCGGGCAATTCACTCAAAAGTCCATTTGCCTGCGCAGGGGGCAGATAACGTATCCGGATCTTTGGAATACGATACATTCTGATGACCGGTGGTTAATCAACCTCTTTCCGCCATTCATTTGCACACACTGGTGAATAGCCGGTTTTTCCGCTTTGCGAACTCTCCCATCGAACAGGATAAACATCATCCCTTCCGCGGAATAAACTTCTGAACAATTTTATTTTTTCGGTTGGATTTAGCTGCACTGAATCCAACGGGTGATTTGACTTGATAGCTATTTTTTTATCAATGGGAACTGGCAAAGTCATGCCGTGGGAAACGAGTAATTCTTTTAATAATTTATTTTCGTTTCTTAATTCAGTCAGCTCGACTTCAAAGTTTGACATGTCGAAATAGCGTGTAATTTGTGACTCAAGATTTGGAATGCTTCCAGGAACGTTATACGGTCAATTTGATTGAATTTAAAAAACAAGATTTGACCATATTCCAGTTAAGATTCCTTCTGCCCACCTGGATATTCTTTCACTAATTTTCCATTACGCACAATGACAAAAGCCGTTTTAGTTTGCTCTGCAATAATGCGAGCGCGCTGACTGGCACGTAGCAGCGCG
>Ga0364920_10048_pt1 | contig 57153 bp, 50 predicted proteins | sample SorcelJu500001C8_FD_206961 | JGI IMG/M metagenome (GOLD analysis project Ga0364920, IMG submission 206961) | Enriched cells from Trout Bog Lake Hypolimnion, Wisconsin, USA - BchlTB.June20.5000.01.C8 | ecosystem: Environmental > Aquatic > Freshwater > Lake > Hypolimnion/Profundal zone | place: USA...
ATGGAGATTGTTGGACATATAACGGTTACAGTGGCGACCGCGCCTCCAAGCAGACGGATTCCAGCCCCTGGAAGAACATATAGAACAAGTTGCGGGGCAAAAAGAAGGGTAAAAAGAACCACACCAAACAGAAGAAAGGAGATAAGTCTGAGCTGAAATATGCATTGCATCCAATTCGGAGGATTCCGATAAACATCAACAATGAACTCTACAACAGATATCCAGGTTAAGAAATATAAGATGGAGTATGCGGCCGACACGGTGCGGCTATTGGAATATAACGAGGAGGCGATAAACAGGAGGCCGAGGAAGAAGGCCAATTTCAGTATTGACCGGATCTGTCTTGGGATGAGGATTGTCTGTGCGGCAGCTAAACGCCAACTTGCGCGAAAGGCAACCACGGAGAGCAAGCCAACCTGAAGAAAAGCCCAGAAATCCACAACTCCCTTCGTTGCGTCAATCCCTGCGCTTGGTCTGAAAATCGGAGGCCCAAACGCAAGAAGAAAGATAGGATATCGTTGAAAGAACCTCATAAATGAGATGCGCTTAGAAGGCCGCTCATTGAAGTCTTTGCGATCACTGTCATCTATGTATGGCTCCAATTGTGTCATCCGGCGCTTGTCCTCTTCTGGAAACCCAAACATTGCATTTCAGATATCGCCATGAGTGTAAGAATGGTAGTGCAAAAGGGACACTCGGCCACCAATTCTGAACCACTTCTTTCTCTATAGATATTCGATTGTGTCGCACTCATACATTTCCCAACATAACAGATTCAAGAAGACAATTTATCCAGATTGGTTGATAAAACTCATTGTATTTCCTTATTACTTTTATTCCAGCCTGGTTCTCATGCTAAGCGCCCTCGCCACATCCCAAGGGCCGTACGCGCCCGCCTCAACAACTTGCCACGCAGCAATAGGTTGCGAGCAGCGTTTTCACTGATTCCCCGCGCCAGTAAATGCGTATGGCTGGATGATCGAACGCTAGTAAATGTCAAGCCAAATTTCCCGGCCAGAATCCGCATAGACTTTCGGGAATAAAGGGAGATATGCCCATTTCTGGGAGCTGCGTATGGCCAGGTCAACCGAGTCTTCTCTGAGACCTTATCGTCGTTCATGCCGGTGCTGATCCAAATCATCAATTGCCCGGAAGAGGATTTTTCGACGATATCACGCAATGTATTGACCGGGTCGGGCGAATGCTCGAATACCTCTATAGCCAAACAGAAATTGTAATGACCAATCAATTCGGGCGGCATATCGGAATAGTCAAATGGATCATAAGAGCTGAAGTTCCAGCCATTTTCCCTCATCAGAGCGGCGGTCAATCCGTTACCGCCTCCATAATCCAAGCCAGTCGTGCTATTCTTTTTTCCTGTCAGAAATGCAATGAGATCGCGCGCGTTCTGACGAGGCCGCACATCCAGATAGTCCGGATCTAGCTTGAAATAGTAGTCATTGTAGATGTAACGCCGCCACTGCTCGCCGGTATAATCATCGAAGAAATCCGTGAAGATGAACTGGCACTGGCTGCATATTCTATAGATAACTGGAATGATGCAAAGCCCTTGAGGATATAGAGAATCCACGCAAGATTTATTAAAGTCAACAACGTCGAACGGGAACGCAGTTCCGCCACATATTTTGCATGGCGCCTCCGGGGATAACTTTATAGCTTGAAGTTTCTTCAGAGCGTCGTCAAAGAGCACATCAGGCATCCTATTACCTCCGGACTTCCTGATAAATCATAAACAAATACCAGCCCCGTAATATAAATGAAGCGGAATGGAACCACTTGTCAATTACTGTGTCTATCTCAAATCCCTTTGTTTCAAAAACCAATCTCTCGTGGAATCAAGAGCCTGACGCAAATCCACCGAGGGTTGGTATCCAGTCAACGCCATAACCTTGGAGATGTCGGGGACGCGCCGGTCCATATCTTCAAAGCCGTGCTCATATGCTTTCTCGTAGGAAATGTAATCAATACTTGCGCTGCTGCCGGTAATTTCGATCACTAGCCGGGCAAGATCATTGATGCTGACCTCTTTCGGATTACCCAGGTTGTAAACCTCCCCGACCGCCCTATCGTCCTGAGCAAGCAGCAGCATCCACTCCACGATATCCGAGACATAAGTGAAGCAACGAGACTGCTTTCCAGTGCCATATACAGTGATGTTTTCGCCGTTGAGAGCCTGGTTAATGAAGCGTGGAACAACCATGCCATATCGCCCAATTTGCCTCGGGCCGATAGTGTTAAACAGGCGCAGGATGACAGTGGGCACCTGGAACTCGTGCCAATACGCGAGAGCTAAAAACTCATCCACGAGCTTGCTAGCCGCATAACTCCAGCGCGATTTAGTGCTTGCTCCGAAGACAGAGTCGTAACCCTCCCTGAAGGGCAGCACAGTGTTCTTTCCATAGACTTCGGAGGTAGAAGCTACGAGCACCTTCTTCTTCTTCTTCGCCGCAGCCTTGAGTAATATCTCGGTGCCACCGATATTATTGACGATCGTAGCCACCGGACTCTCGATTATGTTGAAGACTCCAACTGTGGCAGCCAGGTGAAAGATAACATCTGCACGGTCCACAAACTCTGCTACGACGCCGCGTGACGAAGTGCTTTCCACTGCGACTTCAAGGCGCGGATTGTTGCGCACCTGCGACAGGTTTTCGATACTTCCTGACGAGAGGTCGTCTAAGACCAGCACGCGGTTTCCCCTGCGCAGAAGTTCCTCAGTCAGATGTGAGCCGATAAACCCCGCACCGCCAGTAACGAGATATGTGAGCATACGATTCTCCGGGTTATGTTTAACTCAAGACATCTCTGCAAGATGTCGGTGGGCGCTCAAAGGTAAGAAAATTCTATAGACTAACAGCACATGTGGTCAAGTTGTGAAATAGATGCCCGCCCGTTATGCAGTAATGAAGACTACATGCGGTGTTAAGGATCTTGCCGTTGCCCTATGCATCAAGCTCGGCTCTGTTTAGAAAGATCTTCAACCCTGGTGCGCGGCAACGCGCTCTGTCAAGCTGGCCCACGACAACTCATTAGCCCTTGCGATTGCACCCTTTGAAAGACGCGCCGCTTCTGTAACAGGCATCGTACCTAAGGAGATCATGGCGTTAGCAATGCCAGCCACAGTCTGATCCTCATCGGCATCTGCTGTTGAAACAACGATTCCGCATGTCTCATTCACGATAATACCGGGGCCCCCAAGATCAAGACAAACGACTGGAAGGCCCTGCGAGAGCGCCTCAAGGACAACCATTCCGCCGGTGTCATGAAGACTGGGGAAGACGAGCGCAGTGTAGTCGGCAAACGAGTTTACGAGCTGCTGCCGTGGAACTCTACCAGCAAACTTAACCGCATGAGTTACCCCGCTCCGCATTGCAACTGCGCGCAACCAATTTTCTGCCGGACCGTCTCCGAGAACTGTAAGTGTCGCCTGCGGAATAGTCACGATAACCTGAGCTAGCGCGCGGATGGCTAGGTGTACGCCCTTCAAGTGCAATAAATTGCCGGCGAATACAAACCGCGGTAACTCCGGAGGCTGCTCTTTTCTCTGCACGGCATGATCGTCCATAGCAACGGCGAGTTGCACCGCGGTCTTGGAGCGCCATTTGGGCGAAACCAGCCACAGACTATCTGTTGTCGTTACGAAGATGCGTCCTGCCGCGGCATACGCCAGACGCGCGAATGGACTGTAGCGCAGCAACAGAATTCGCAGATCGCGCAATAACTCACTTACCTGGCCGCGGATGGGCATACTGCGACGCAGGCGGAAGGGAGCGCGTTCTCCGCCGGCGATTGGTCCTATAGTAAACGGGATTCCCAGCCGTCCCATAAAGGAGCCGGATTGTATGCTGGCAAATGTTATGTGGTAGACGGCATCGAACGGTTTGACATGGTGACATCGCGCAGCATAGCGATATGCCCCCCATTGCCAAAGAATGAGGTAGACGGGGAAGAACCACGATTGCTTCTTGAGCTTCAACACCCACTTCGGCAGGTCATAGTAGATAAAATGCAGTTTGGATGAATGACTCAGAGGGTTTGCTTCAATGGCATCCTGGTTGTTGGCGCGCGTGAGCACCCATATTTCATCGGCAATAGCCTGCATATGCAGCGCCCTTTGCCAGCCGATCTCCTGCTCAGAACCTCTATCTGGTTCGCACGCATAGGCGGAAAGCAGAACCCTCATTCATTCTCCTTGAACTGTAGACAGTTTCGATTGTTGAATCCACTTTTTAGTCGTACAAACAGGTGAGACTTACTTGCGGGTCTTCTCTATGTAAGCACCCTTAAATAATTTTTCTGCTGTCCGAGCAGCGCGAACAACAAGCAACAAACAAATCCTCAGCACAGAAAACGCTGGTCCAGAATATTTCCAGATAGCGTTTGCATTGCGGCGAACTACCAATTCATGCTCGGTTAGCTGACTTCCAGAGTGACTACCAGCAGCACTTAAAGTATTTGCATGACGGCGAAAGTCACAGAATAGGATACTAACATGCTTATAATTAAATCCTGCTGCGAATGCTCTTCGCAGAAAGTCGTAATCCATGGCATATCGTATCTTTTCGTCAAACCATAGACCTTTATCATGCATTCGTTTGCGCCAGAAAGCCGCGGGGGTCGATATTACATTTACGTGCAGCCAGCGAAATACAGTTGGTGAAAAGTGCGTTTCCCTGACAACGCGGAGCGATCTTCCTGTTTCATCAATCTCCCGGTAATCGCCGTAGTAGAGATCAATCTCCGGATGCTGTTTGAACAGTTCATTGACCGCGGTCAGCGTCCCGGGTAAATATAAGTCGTCCGCATTACACCAGCCGATAATCTCGCCAGTGGCCATCTGAATGCCTTTGTTCAAGGCGTCCGACAGCCCACGGTCCGGTTCGGATATCCAGCGGATATGCGGGTAGCGGCGGAGTATTTCAAGCGTATTGTCCGTCGACGCGCCGTCGACAACGATGTGTTCAATGTTGGGATAGCACTGTTGCAATATGCTGAGAATACATGGCTCCAGAAAGCGCGCCATATTGCGAGTGGGGGTGATGATCGATATTCTGGCGGGCATTCTGTCCTTCCTACTTTAAAAACTCCGCAAATTACATTCACAACAAGGAGCGTCGATCTGCGCTGTCCATGACTCCTGGCGCTATCTACCTTGATTCGAGGCCGTATTGGATGCCCATACGGTAATACCTTCGATAAAAGCGCGTTGACGAATGGTAAACTCGCGCCAACCTATAGAGCGAACTAGAACTTTCAGCAACATTCGAAGTTGCAAGGCCGGCAAATAATAAAGGCAGCGCACTACACCAAGATTTTTAAGCATAAAGTATACGTGGCCGCGAGTTCCGTATCGAACGCTGAATTGAGAAGTAATTCCCCCTGTAAGCGCACTTGCTTTGTGAAAGATTCGCGCGCGAGGCGTATAAAACAACGTCATGCCAGCTTTCCAGGCGCGAAACAGAAAGTCCGAGTCTTCATGGTAAACAAAGTATTTAGGGTCCATCGCGCCAATCGCATTGAAGACTGACCTGCGGGCCAGAAGGCAACAACCCGGCGCGTACTGAACTCGTTTGGGCCTATCATATTGTGCGATATCGATCTCTCCGTAGCCCGCAGGGGAGCCAAAGTAGCCCTTGAGCACGTTGAAAGTGCCGCCAGCCGACCAAATGCGAATACGATCTTCAAAGAGAATTTTGGGAGCAAGCAGATCACAGTCAAGAGATTCAATATCCTCCGCCAGAATAGCGAAAGTATCCGGTTCGAACCATACGTCGTTGTTGAGCAGTAACACATATTCACAGTCATCGGCAAACGCAGCGCGAATTCCCTGATTGTCTCCCTCGGCGATCCCTATGTTCTCCGAGTTGGGGATCACTTGTAATCTTTTGTCTGTCCACGCTTTGAGGCGCGCAATTGTGCCATCTGTCGATCCACTATCCACGGCATAGACGAGAAAATTACCATAAGTCTGCAATTCCAGGGAATGAAGGAACTGGTCCAGAACGCGCTCGCTGTTATAGGTTACTGTTACAACTCCGATTCTCGCCGAACGATTCATTAGAGGAATATGACTCCTTCATCTTATCTGGAGGGTTGCGCTGTATTTCTCATCACTATAACGCCAGAGTCCTCATCAATTGTTCGGAATCCGAGTCTGAACAATTTATCCATCATTTCGCAGTGCCTGGCCTCTCCAATCAGACGGGCATGTGTCTCCATGATCAGCGTATCTACCCTTTCGATAATATTGGGTTCACGCAGCACTAATTCGTATTCGTGTCCTTCTATGTCGCAGATTAACGTAAAGCCGCCGAAATTTCTACGGGCGACAAGTGCGCCGAGTTCTATGGCGGGCACGGTAACCGGCAGCATCTCAAACGAATTCCGGGCTGTTTTGCGGAGTGAGGTGCCCCGAAAGTCAGAAGCCGGCGAGAAGGTTACCGATGCGACGTCGTACGCGATAGCCCTGTTCATGATTTCGAACCTGCAATGATTGTTCTTCTTATTGGTTTCCAGGATAGGAATAACGTGAGGATTAGCCTCAACGACTACATGCATATCAGGGTTATCTAAAAGACGATTTGTTACACAAGATACCACTCCGATGCATCCGCCCAACTCGACGACCGGGAATTCGGGCCGAACATATTTAAGGACGGCTTGGCGCTCGAAATTTTCATATTTCTTTTTCAATAATGACACCTTCATCGCATTATTGGGAATCATATCCAAGCCAAATACACACTCATTCAGGGAGACACTCTTTACACCCGAAGCGGCAAAGCATATCAGCGATATACGAACCTTGCGACGCATCCTTCGTATGAACCCGGACACACCCTCATCGCGAAGAATGTGATATAGGGCGAGTATGACATTCGTAATATTTGAACGTTTACGCATTTTCACGCACTTTATGAATTGCGGAGAGTGTAATCGATGAGTTGGGCATAACTTAGGAGTGTGGGATGCAGAGTGCATTGGCCATGGTCAGCCCACAGATAGAGTGTGCATAGATTAATCAAGTAGGCCAGGGATTGTTCCTCTGCTGCGTAATAACTTTCACTCTCCAGACCCTGTTGGCACATTTGCAGCGTCTGGCGCATCTTTTGAATCATTTTTGTTTGCGACTCGCGACGCAAAGCCATCGGCATCAGGACAAAGTGGAGCGGGTCAAAGAGAGGGAGTTGCTCATAGTCTGCATACTCCCAATCGAAGACTCTGGCGACACCTTGTTTCACTCGTATATTCCATGGTGTAAAGTCATTGTGCGCGGCCACAAACAGCGTCTGCCCTGAGAACGATTGCTCGATTCGACACATTCCGGCATCAAGGCGGGATGACCACGCAGCGGGAACTAGCCCATTGAGAAACTTCAGCCGCGAGCGGAGATTCTGGTAAAGACGGGACTCTTCAAGCCGTTTTGTTCGGCGATCATGCGCTTGAAACTTCCGTAGAAAAGCCAAGTGCAACTCCCCAAAGTTGAAGTCCAGCTGGCCCGAAAGCGGAAGTTCAGCGACAAAGGAGAAGTCGTCTCCGGAGCGATGAGCTATCAATTGGGGGATGTGCTCGACCAAAGACGTCTGGACGCTTAGGGATCGCAGCCAGTTTGCTTCATTTTGCAAAAGGCGATTCGCTGCTTCTCCCACGCCGGCCTTCACGATATACAGCGGCTCAGCTGTGTTTTTTCCCAAAAGAAGGATGGTGTCTTTTGACCACGGACCGGGCGCGCCGGAGCGGCAGCAGGACAACCCGGCCTTGTTGCCCACTGCCTCTCTGATCGATGCCAGCTTATCGGCCTCCGCACAGCTAACGGCGCCGAAGAGTCGCGGCATCTGGGCCATTGCCCGCAGAGGAAGCTCCAACCGGCCGGGGTGGAAGAACTTCCAACAAGCTTGCTGCGCTGCAGCATCGCGCGGAATGGTATAGCGCACCCGCCCTCTCAAGCGCAGCGCAAGATGCGTACCTCCGGGTTGGATTTGTTTCCGGAAAAAAGGACTTATTTCATCCACGGTTGCCTTTGCAAACAGTTGCAGCGAGGATGGCGTGTTGCACATCCCCTATCACTTTAGCGAGCGATTGCGAAGCATCTACGATCGCATGGTTCCTTTGGTGTTGAACGAAGTTAAGATAAGCCAGGCGCTGCCGCGCGCACTCCGTTGCAGTAACCTCCAGCTTGCGCGCTTGAAGGACTTCTACCGGCGCATCCAATAATACCCAGAGGTCTGGTTTTGGAATCAGCTTGCCAACCAGTTTGGCGGCCCACTGCGGGCCGCCGTAGCGATAGCGTCTTGAGTCAATCAAGAGGTCATGATAATAACGGTCGCAGATAAGCAGCGCATTATTGTTATCCCAAAAAAGATTTGCATACCACTCTTCGAAGAGCCATACAAAAATCTTTGCCAAAGAAAGCAGCGCCGAGCGGGGCGGCTTGCCATGAGGATCGGGGCAGATAGTTATATATTTGTCTTGCCGCGTTATGACGATCCCCGGCTTCAGGTGGCGGATCTTTACGACGCGCCCCGCCTGAACCAAAGTATTCTTTAACCCCTGAATGACAGAAGTCTTACCCGCTCCATCGGGACCTAGAATTACGATCTTCAGCTTCCGGCCTCCCTGTGTTAGCGGACTAGTGAGTCCATTTCAATCTTCAGCGTGAAGAGCGAGCCGCGGCATTTGCGGCAGGGTGATTGGGGCGAGTGCATGATAGGCGACTTTTGAGCTTTCTACTGTATGTAAGTTGCGTAAGCGTATCGATGATAGCGGCATGTGCGCTATTTGTAATTTCATCGATTGGCCGGCTCGCATCGAGGATGATGTACTTTTCATTTGTTCTTACGAAGGCGCGCGAGGCTTCAAGTTGCCGGAGAGTTTCCGCAGGGATTTGTTTCCGGTTCTCCGCCAGCGCTCCATCCACGCACGGATCCAGCAAAATCCAAAGGTGCGGGGACGGGGCCAGCCTGCCGATAAGCCGTGCAAACCACCGTGGGCCGCCATAGCGAAAGCGCCGGGGATCGATTAACAAGTCGTGGCAATAGCTGTCAAAGATACGGAGCGTGTCATTTTTCTTTCCGATAAATTGGTTCAGCCACTCATCCAGCAGCCACAGCGCGACCATTGTCATAGAGGCAATGGAGCCTCTGGGAGTAAGCACCGGGGAACCGGCACTCGGGGCGGTGCTGCGCGATTCGCGGGCAAAAAACGATTGTGGCCTGAAATAGCGTCTCACTACCTCCTTTGACGAGTAAAGAAGCATCGGCATCAGTTTGTCAGTGACCGCTGTCCTGACGTTGTCCGGGCCCAGGATGCAGACGGCTTCCAGGCTTTTTGGCGAAAAGCGAACATCAATTTCCCGCAGATAGTGCCGGGCAATGGCAATAACACTGCGAATTGGCCTGTAGAGCAGACTGCGCAAAGTGAGCGCGATGCGAATCGAAGTTGAGCAGCCGTTGATTTTCTGACGGTCACCACTAATGACTGCGTCCACCAGTCGCGTAGAAGCCTTCAAGCCAAATTGCGGCAGCAGGGCGGCAATCGTCTCTGACCGTTTGCCGGCGAATGTTTGCTGTACTTTGGGGATGTACTTCTCTTTCGCCGTCCCCCCAATAATCAGGCTCGTGAGCAAAGAGGCAATAGCTTCATGGACCGGTATGGGCACAAAGAAATTCAAGTTGCCGGCCTGCCTCGGTATTGCAGCTTTGAGTACAGTATCTGTTGGCAGGTACGGCATTTCCTTAAAACTCAGGCTCCAGAGGAAATCGAGTTGCAGCGAACGGGATCCATCTGCTGAATGAGTGCCTTCCAAAAAGACGCCAGCCACATAGGCACGATGAGTATAGCCGACGATACGAATCCCGGGAATGGAATGGACTGCGCGGAGAACGCGTGGCAACTCTGCCGGATCGATGAGAAAATCTACGTCACCGCCGGCGTTTTTGGCCGGAAAACCTTCATAATTCCGTAAAATGCAGGGGCGCACCCCTTCACTTTCAAGCGCCTGGAACAGTGCAGCCAGAAAGTCACTAAACGGCATGTCTTGCGGCCGTAATGGCTGCGACAAAGCTACTTGCATTGTTTTCCCATCTGAATTCCGTATCTGCGAGCAAGCGGGAATTATCTCCCATTTGTTGAAGCCGGTTTTCCTCGTAGAGCCGTTGGACAATCTGCAGAGCGTGCTCGACGCCTGCCGCGGAAGTCTCGTCCAGGACCAAACCGGCCCCGCTTCGTTCGACATAGCCAGCCAAGTTAGTTTCGCGGCTAACCAGCAGTGGTCTCGCCAGCGCAGCCGCTTCGAGGCAGGCCGTCGGGAGTCCTTCCCAACGAGAACAGTGAATAAACACATCGAAAGCGGCGATCAGATTCAGCTTCTCCTCGCCATGCTTTGCGCCGAAGAATCGCACGTGCGACTGCACTCCGCTCTCCGCAACCTGCCTTTCCAGCTCGGCGCGGTCCTCGCCATCGCCGATCAGCCACAAATCGCCGCTTCCGCCTCCAGCCTTGTAGGCCAGAAAGCCATCTAGCAGATAGTCGAGCCCCTTCACGTGCCTGGCGAGCCTGCCACAAAAACCGATCAGCGGACGCTCTGCGCTGGCAGACAAAGCATCTGCCCGGGCAGTGAGAAGCTCCTGACCGTAGGAAATAAGAACGGTTCGAGTCTTGGGCGCGATTCGCAAAACATCTCGAGCTTCAGTTTCGCTAAGCACATGGACCCATGCAGCATTTCGCAGATATTTAGCCTCGCGGAGAATGAAGTAGAGGCGCTTTTTCCAAGGGTTCTTGTTGAACACCCCCGGAGTATAACCGTTGTGCGGAGAAATGCTGTAAGTCAAACCGCGTTTCTTCAACAGCTGGGCAATCGTCGGATATTCCGGGATGAAAACAGAATGGAAGTGAACCCATGTGCCTGGTTCGAGGCCGCGGAGCGCCGCTTTGATTTCGCGCCCGAGAGTCACGCGCAACTGCGTCACGGGGAATAGCCGCAATGCATACTCGCGAGAATGCGGCGGCAAATTCATCCTTGAGACCAGCCCCCAGACTTCGACATCGTGTCCCTGGCGCAACTGGTATGTCGCCATCCAGTGCACTGCTTTATTTACACCATTGAGGGATTCAGGGTTCGCCTTGCCCTGCAGGATGTGGACAATTCGCATTAACAGGCACCAGCGGCATATGGTGTGAAGCTGCCGCAACTTTCATTGTCGGTAACGTCACTCAGAGAATTATGCAAGGGAAAAACTCATTCCAGCACCGAGGGGGATGGAAATGCTCGAGCCGCTTGCATTGCGACGAGATGGGATTTCTGGAGCAGGGAAACAGCGACGATGCTTTGAAACAAAATCTGCGTTGCAAGAAGTCCGAGCATTGTGCCTTTCAATCCCATCCACTTTGCCATGGGAATCGCAAAGAAGAACGCAAGAGCCGTCATTGCCAGGTACGACCAGAAGATCGGCACGGTAAACTCCAGGGCCTGCAATCCGGCGCGCAGCGGACCGCCAATAAAAACGATGACATAAAGCAAGGCATATAGTCGCAGAACGTAACCGAACTCGACCATCTGGGATCCGTAGATCAAACGCAACCAAAAACCGGGCGCCGCAGCCATGATGATCGCGAAGATCGTGGTCAGTCCGCCCCACTTGACCAGAATTGATCGAGTGTAGGCGAGCATGGAATGTACTCCGCCTTCGCGAAGATGGCGAGCGGTCTCCACGGGAACGACATTGTCAAGACCCTGAAACCAGATATGCGTTACGCCCATCAGGTTCTGCGCAGCCTTCAGAACGCCCGCGGCGGCGGCGCCATAATAGACCGGAGCGGCGAGCACAAAGAGATTGCCAGAGGTCCACTGGAGCATGGCTGATGCGCCGAGCCAGCGGGAGACGCGCCAGTGCCGCAGCGAGATTGCTTTGATCCAATCCCGGTTGAACTCGAGCGGTTCCATCCAGAGCCATCCCACAACCAATCCCAGGATTGAGGTCCCTGCCATGGCCCACAGCGCGGTTACGCTGTTGAGATGCCCAACCTTATAAAGCACAAACAGGATGGGGAGTTGGGTAATGTAGCTGAGAGCATCATCGGCAAAGGCGCGGCGGCCTTGGCGCGTGGCGAAAAAGTACCGCCGTATAAAGTCCTGCATCTGATAGGCAAATGCGGAGACCGCGAGGGGCAGCGCCAACGAATGTAAGTCGGCATGGCGGAAGTAATTGCCGGAGAGCGTCAGAGCTATGAAAACCAGAACAAAGCAGAATGAAACAAGAACAAGCTCCTGAAAGACAACAGCGCCGAAGTAGCAGGGCCTGTCCTTTTCTTCCTGCTTGGGAGCGATGCTCATCATCGGCGAGATGATGAGAGCGTTCTGGATACTGTTCACAAACAACACAGACATCCAGGCGAGAGCGAAAACGCCAAACTCGCGGAGGCCCATGAAGCGGGCGAGCATCACGCTGGTTATAAAATTGGTTGCGCTGACAACGGCCTGATCAGTCAGCGGCCAGGTTTCTCGTCCCCGGAGGTGCTGGAGCAAGCCATGGCAAAATTTCTCCTGGAGTGTGGCGTTGGCGCTCATCCTGCTCCCGATACGCCGGACTTTAAATCAGTACCGCAATGCTGCGCAGATTGCAACGACTCCACCGCTGGCAGAGTTTTTACTATAGGGCGCGCACGCCTAGGTCTGCTCATCATAAAAAGCCCTGCATACGACTCAATATCATGGGCGGGTAATGATGGCAGCCGAGGCAGCGGCTGAGATGATCCCCGTAGCCGAGGAAAAGGTAGCCTTGACCTTGCTCATGGGCACATAAACGATGTCTTGTGCCTGCAACAGAAGCGGCGTTTGAGTTCCCTTTGCGATGCCGTCATAGGAAAGCGGGAAATCCAGCACAGTGCCGTCGGGATTGCGGCGAATGACCCGCAGCCCGCCAGTATTGGCCTGCATGACGGTTCCTCCGCCGAGCGCGAGGGCCTCGGCAACATTCAGCTTTCCGTCTTCCAGCATCACATAGCCACCCGGCCTGTTGACCGCGCCCAAAACATAGACGATGCCCGCGCGAGGAACAGTAACCGAATCGCCGGGCCGGACAAGAATGGAGGCTGTTTCCCGAGTACCCTGACTACGCGAATAGGGAACTTCCTCCTCCGGCGCGGAGTCATCTGATCCGTGGCGAATTTTGATGCGCGCGCCCGCCAGCGGAGTGACGCCGCCGACTTCGGCAAGAATTTCACCGAGCCTTGTGGGGGCGATCAGCGACACCCGGCCCGGGCTGTTCACTTCGCCGAGCACGGTCACATATTGGCCGGAGTACTGCACCACGTCAACATTGACCTGCGGTTGGGTAAGAATCTGGCTGTCCTTGAGAGCAGCCTCAAGTCGCTTTGCCGCCTCCGGCAAAGTTAACCCGCGAAGGTTCACCCTGCCGCACAAGGGGAGCGTCAGGTCTCCAGCGGGATCAACGCGGTAGGAATTGGTGAACTCGGGTGTGTCGTAGACGCTGACGCTCAGCAAATCTCCAGACTCAATGCGCAACTCGGAGAAGTCCTTGGGGACAATGATGGGTCCGCCGGCCTGGGACGCAGCTCCGGCTTTGCTGGTGTTTATAGCCGCGCCCGCAGAGGGAGTTGCCGAGATGGCACTGCCTGCAGTCGCCTGAGCATTTCCTGACACGGTTATCATTGCCAACTGCAGGGCAACACCGAGCAGAAGCATAAGACCACGACTGAAGGCTCTTTTACTTTCCGCCATAATAACTCTGCACATTGTAGCCATACACGCTCCGATACTCTGTTGCGGACATATCCACTGCTTCAATGACCAAGCCAAGAATATGAATGCGATTCCGGGCAAGAGTCTGGACAAAGCGGCGCAATGCCTTTCGAGAAGTTCGACCCGCGCGGAGCAAACCGATGGTTCCATCGCAATGAATTCCTACGATGATGGCGTCAGCGACCGGAAGGACGGGCGGGTTGTCTATCAACACAAGATCAAATCGCTCGCGCGCGGCTTTAATGACCTTTTCAATCTCGTCTGACTCCAGAAGCTCCGAAGCGAGCGGGGATTGGCGGCCAGCCGACAGCAACCACAGATTCGGCTCCAGGGGATGTACCGCCAGAACCTCGTCAAAGGATTTCAGGCCAGCAAGAAGATCCGTCAGCCCTTCTTCACGCGCAACACGGAAGAGAGCATGTTGGCGGGGACGCCGAAGATCGGCGTCTATGATGAGCACCTTGAGGCCGGTGGCGGCAAAGGCAAGTCCCAGGTTGTAAACGGTGAAAGACTTGCCTTCTCCGGGCAGAGCACTGGTGATGGAGATAACCCTGAGCTTACGTCCCACACCAGAGAGAGTCAGCCCCGACCGCAAGCTGCGGAAGGACTCAGCCGTAGCGCTTTCGGGGGACACCAGAAAAGCACTGGATTCCGCCGCCAAGGGACCTTCTCGCGGCTTTGTTTCGACGCGGTTAAATGGAATCATGCCCAATACGGGCAGATTCGACATGGTCTCTACCTGGAAGCTGTCAGTGAGCGTATCATCCTGACTTTCGATCAGGTAGGCTAGGCCCATGCCCAGTAGAAGACCGCCAAAAAGAGAGAGAACAATAAACAGAAAAGGCTGCGGCACCCAGGGATTGCCCGGAGGGCGGGCGGGATCAGCGACGGTCACATTGGTAGCACTGTTGCCAGCGTCGATGTTAGCTTCCTGCAGCTTGGCATAGAGAATGTCGTACAGATCGCGGCTGGAGCGCGCCTGCGCCATCAGGACACCCAACTGCACGATGTCGTCATTCATTTTGCTGGTCACAAGCTTCTGTGCTTCGAAGGCGGAACGCAGGGCCTGCTCATTCTGCTGTGCCAGGACAAGATCGTTCTTTGCCCGTTGCTTGATTTTTACCATCTCGCTTTGCAACTGATCGTGAATTGACTTCAGTTGATTGGCGAGGTCAGTAAGGTGCGGATTTTTGGGACCATATTTGGTCTCAGCGCTGGCATACGCCACTCGCGCTGCCGCCTCCTGCCCCCGGAGTGCATTGAAAACCTCCAGGCCATTGCCCTGAGACATCACGGTTGAGTTGGAAAGGCCAGGAAGAGAACTGGAGCCGAGCGAGGAGATCAGGTCTGGATTCTCTGTTGCGGTAAGACGGTAGATAGCCTCATGGCCGAGGCGCAAGGCTTCCGCCTGGGTTACCTCATCGTTCAGAGTTGCGAGGCGGTCCAGTTCTGGAATGCGTACTGAGCTGCCACCACCACCAGCACCGCCAACTCCAGGAATGGATGAAGATCCGCTTCCCAGTGTGGCCAGGCCCAGCATTGCGGCGGAAAGATTATGGGAGCGCTCAAACTCCGCTACTGCCTGTTGAGACTTGGCAACCTGTTCGGAAAGGTCGCCCAACTGGGAGGAAAGCCACTGCGACACTTCCTTTGATGAACTGAAGTTTGAGCTGAGAAGATAAGACTTGTACTCAGCAACCACCTGGTTGGCAATCTTCGCGGCTCGGACTGGATCCCTGTCAGTGTAAGTAATGGCAATGAGACGAGAGCTCTCGACCTCTTTCACTTGCAAATGGCCTCTGAAATTGCTAACCAAGGCTTCTCGCTGCTTGGCAGGCAAAGATTCTGGAGTTGCAAGAGGCCCCTCTTCCTTGCTGAACCGGTCAGGATTCTCAAGGCGGAGCATACCCATCTTATTCATCACGGCCAAGGCAATCGAGTCGTCTTGAATGACCGCAATTTCCGTTTCAATTTTGGTTTTCAGCTCATCCGGGCCTTCCCCCGCCAGCGATGCGAGGTTGGAAAGCATATCGGCGCCGCTGCTTTTTTCCTCATTGAGTTCAATCGTGGCCGTGGCTCTGTATCGGGGATGCATAAAAACGCAAATGAATATCCCAATCACCAAGCAAAAAGCTATACAGCCGCCCACAACGCCTCTCCGCTTCCACGGAACAAGCGCGAGTTCCCGGAGAGACACCTGATCCTCGGGATTGAAGAAGCGGCTGCTTTCAGTTGACTGGCCTCGCGGCAGGCCAGGTTGAGTTTCATTCTCGTCGATCAAGTGGATTCCTCTTCTCCGGTCTTCGGATGGCGCATACTGGCGCCGGGCTTGATTCCGTTTGCGCGGGAACAGATGGCGCAACACAACAGCGCGAAACCTTGTATAAGCTGCAACGAATTACAACTTTTGAGCATAGCTCCGCTATCCTCACCTGGGCAGGGAGGTTTTCCAGAGGCAATTCCGACTGGAAAACGAAGGCCTCTCCCCAGCCTGATCGCTCATAGGACAAAAGAATCGGCTTTCGTGCTGCACATTGTGACCTGCCTCAACAGCAGACCTAAGTAGCTAACGTGTAGACTAGCAACGGTCGATACATCCGTCAACCTGAGAAATAGTGGCAATAATGGAACATTTGTGCATGCCGGAAAGCGGACGGCGTTACACCTCTGTCAAATGCCTGCTTTTTTGTATCAAACTTGTTTTGTGAAGGTTACGACAATCGATTATTTCCCGAAATTGAATCGAATGGTTATTCCGAACTAAATCGGGATAAGGCTATTTGCCTTTTGGTCAAAGCAATGATCCTGCCGGCCAACGCACAATTGGAATCCGGGGTGAAATGACCGATTACGGGTTCGAGTGGTTACTGTTTTTATTGGTTAATCCCCCCTCGCCTTCCCCTTACGGTAGTAAGCGAGCATGCTTTTTCCCTTCCCGAAGGCCGGAAATTTTACACTTTTTCCGATTGCTTACCTCTTCAACAACATTGTGGGTATACTTCATTTAAATGACGTCTGGCTCCCCCGGCCGGACGATTTGGGCTGGGGAGCTTTTTTGCTTACAGGCCTTTGCCGTGAAACCACGGTAAAGCGGCACAGTATGGAGAACCGCGTGGAGTCCCCCAATGCCCCCCATTCCCGTAGGATCTTTACTCTTTCAGAATCAAGAATGCAATCTGCCTCTGCCCGATGCCGCGAGTCTCAGCGCGGCTGGAGAGCAAGTTGGCCATCACCGCAGTTTCCATTTCTTTAGCACGGGCAGGCGCAAGCGAAGCTGGTTACTGGCGGCAACGCTGCTGGCCGGTGCGAGCGCCGGTGCACAGAATGGTGTCTTCCTCACGCCTCAACCCGTAGGCGTGATCTCCGGTGCGCAAAGCGTTACTGTCACAGCACAGAGTACGGGCGCAGTGGCTACTGTGGAGGTGTTGACACTGGGGAAGCCCGGCCTTGACTTTGCCGGCATCGCCAGTTCGTCCACTTGCCCAACGGCAAACCTGGCCCCCACCCAGACCTGCACGGAATCTGTAACGTTCATGCCGGCATCTCCCGGCCAGCGCGCAGGCGCGGTGGTACTTCTGGACAGCAACAACGCTGTTTTGGGCACGGCATATTTGTCGGGCACGGGAGTGGGCGGACTCGGCGTGCTGGTTCCCGGCAACTTGATTACGGTAGCCGGCGTCTATCGCAACTGGACTTCGACACAGGATGGTATTTTGGCGACGATGGCCAACCTGGATCAGCCGTCCAGTATTGCCTTCGACGGCGCGGGCAACATGTACATTGCCGATAGCGCGCACAATCGAATTCGCATGGTCGCCGCGCCTGTTCTACCTGCGACAGCAGGCATTATCTCGACTTACGCCGGAACCGGCAATCAAGGCTATTCCGGCGATGGCCAGCTTGCCACGGCAGCGAGCTTGAGCAGTCCAGCTGGTGTGGCTCTGGATGGCGCCGGCAACCTGTACATTGCGGACACCGGAAACAACGTGATCCGCATGGTCTCGGCGGCCACCGGCATCATCACAACAGTCGCCGGCAGTTTTCCGGGCCTTCAAGGTTTCGCGGGGGACGGCGGCCCGGCAACATCGGCCGAACTTGACTCTCCGCAGTCCGTTACCGTTGACGGCAGCGGAAACCTCTACGTCGCCGACACGGCCAACCAGCGCATCCGCAGGGTTACTGTGCCAATTCCACCCGCGGCGGCAGGCAACATCACCACAGTGGCGGGAAACGGAGATACGAATCCGAGCAAGGATGGCAGCGGCACCTATACAGGAGATGGCCAGCCCGCGATCATCGCGGGTCTCAACCTTCCTTATGGGGTTGCATTCGATAGCGCCGGCAACATGTATATACCGGATAAGGGAAACAATGTCATCCGGAAGGTTGCCGCCATCAACGGTGCGATTACCGCCAGCAGTGTCATCAGCACGGCTGTTGGTTTTTCCCCTGGGAAAGCGGGATTTGCTGGAGACGGTGGTCCGGCGACAGCAGCGCTTTTGAGCGCACCCTCCGGCGTTGCCGTGGATGCAGCCGGAAATCTGTATATCGCTGATACACAGAATACGTGCATACGCAAAGTAACCGGCGGAACCATCTCGACCCTGGTCACCAATAACGCCGGCAATTACCTCAGTCCTGGAGAAACCATACCGGCGGTGGCGCAAATCTACGCGCCCGTCGGACTCTCCCTGGATGAATACGGCAATCTCTACTTTGCCGACTATTTCTATATGTTCATCGAGGAGATTCAGAGCAACGAGGCAGTTCTCAATTTCACGCCGACTCCAATCCAAGTAGGGAAATTATCGGCGCCACAGACACAAACAGTGGAGAACGACGGAAACGCCCCGCTGACTTTGACCAACTTTGCGCTCACTAATGCCGTGGTCAATACGGGGGCAGGCAGTTGCAGCCTCACAACTCCTTTAGCAGTGGATGCGGATTGCCTGATCTACGCAGTGTTTGCGCCATCCCTGACGACGGTCTTTGCGCCGGGCGTGGCTGCAGAATTGCTGGACGGCAACATTGATATTTCTGGCAACACTTTGAACTACCCGCTCAACATTGTGAACTTTCCGCTGGACATCATACTGGTTGGGGTTGCAACCCCGGAAAATGCCACCACACTTGCACTGAGCTCCAGCAGTCAAATGGTGGCTACAAAAATCTACGATTCCAGCTACGGACAAAATGTCACCTTCACAGCAATTGTGACCTCGGGCGCCGGCACTCCCATCGGCACCGTCGCCTTCATGGATGGCGCAACGCAACTTGGGACTCCCGTAACCCTGAATGCATCGGGCGTCGCGACCTATTCAACCGCGACATTGACCGTAGGAACACACACGATTTCGGCGGCGTTTACCCCCTCGACAGGCTCGGGATTCCTGCCCAGCCCTCCTGACTCTCTGACGCAGAACGTGGGTGAAGTGACAGCGACTCAACTCACCTCCAGCGCGAATCCATCTGTTCTGGGCGCGAGTGTAATCTTCACTGCGACAGTGAGCATCAGTGGCGGAGGTTCCGTGACCCCGGCGGGCACGGTTACCTTTATGGATACGACGACGGGGACGATCCTCGGCACGCAGACGCTTGGCCCGAGCGACATCGTAAGCGTTTCGACCGCAACGCTCACCTACGGCCGGCATACGATTACAGCTACCTACAACGGCGATGCAGCCAACGACGTTCTTGGCAGTACAGGCACTTTGATTCAGGATGTGCAGGCGGCATCGACTACCAGGCTGAATTCCAATCCCAACCCCTCGTACTATGGAAACCCCGTCCTATTTACAGTGACGGTTCCGACGATCGGAACCGTGGCTGCTACCGGGACGGTGAACATTCTTGAAGCCGGAGTAGCGAGTCCGATTGGAACGGTGACGCTGGCGGGCACTCCGGGCACAGGAACTTTGTCGATCTCTACGCTGGCTGTTGGCACGGATGTGATCACCGCGTCTTATGTGGGCGATGCCTACTACGGCCCCAGCGTCTCTTCGCCGGCGATCAACCAGGTTGTGAATCAAGCGCAGACCAGCACCACCGTGGCCGCGCTTCCGAATCCCGGGATTGCAGGCGCACCGGTAGCCATTACGGCAACCGTGACGGTGACACAGGGCATTTCAAAGCCGACTGGCACAGTGAACTTTACCGATGGAGCCGTTAGCCTGGGAAGCGCAACTTTGAGCAACACCGGCACGGCCACCATCAACCCCACGCTGACGCTGAGCCCTCCCAATCACTCCATCGTTGCAACATATATGGGAGATACGAACGATGCGGGCAGCGCGTCCGCTCCGCTGTTGCTGACCGTGGTGCAGGCGACTACTTCAACCGTTCTCACCTCTGCGCAGAATCCTTCACTCGTGACCGTCCCGGTGACTTTTACCGCGAAGGTGACGGGTAACGGCGGAACACCGAGCGGCAACGTCACCTTCACAGATACGTTTGGGGGAGCAACTGTTCCCCTGGCTTGCACGCCTCAGCCCACGGCGCCAACGGCCACCTGCACGATTTCGTCGCTCGTGGTGGGCACACACGTCATAACGGCAACTTATGCCGGAGATACCAACGATGCGGGGAGCACATCCAATAGCGTTAGCCAGGTGGTAAGCACCATCCCCACCTTCACCGGCCTGGGCTATGCAACGAGCGGCTCTGGAGCGACAGTGCAGTTGATTCTGGCGGCGACGGTTGTGAACAACGCCACAGCTCCAGTCGCGTTACCCATGCCCACCGGCACGGTCACCTTCAACACCGTCAACAACGGGACGTTGACGTCAATCGGCACTGTCCCGCTGGATTCCAGCGGAGTGGCAACGCTGATTCCCGCGGGCCTGGCGCCCGGCGTAACCAGCTTTGAGGCGGTTTATAGCGGAGATGCGGACCATAGCCCGTCCACTTCAACCATTACGTCTGCCACCAATCCGTCGTTTGGTTTTACGATCACGGTGACTCCCGCCGCCGTTTCGATGGCGACGACCCAGAACGCCACGGTTTCTGTGATCCTGACTTCGATTGATGGCTTTACCGACACCATCGGCCTGGGTTGCGCATCGCTTCCGGCGGGCATCAATTGCCACTTCTCCACGCCCGCCGCCATACTGCCGGCGAATGGAGCTAAGACGGTGGCGCTCACCATCGACACCAACAATCCGCTGGGCGGAGGCTCGTCGGCGATGAATGTGCGTCCGGGTAGTTCCGGCTTTTCACTGGCGGGAGTCTATTTGCCATTGAGCGTGCTGTTCGGCGGCATCTTCTGGCGCTTTAGAAGGCGCTATACGAAGTTGATGACTTTGGCGCTGGCGCTGTTATTGGGCGGCGCATCCTTGGCGGTCTCCGGCTGCTCGGGCTTCTCGCAGATGAGCGCCTCACCCGGCACCTATGTGATCCAGGTAACCGGCATCGGCGCCACCAGCAACATCACGCATTTTCAGAATGTGACGCTGACCATTACCAAGTAGCACGCACTCTTGAGGCAGACGGCAGGAGAGAGATGAAAAGCTACCATTTCATTGTTCGGGCGTGGCGTGGTACTCACACGTTGCTGCCATTTCGAATTGCGGCTATTCCGCTGGTTTTTGGGGCGACTCTGCTGACGCCGGGACTCGCCGCGCATGCCCAGGCGGTTCAGTCGGCCGACCGCGGCGGGATGAGGCTGTCAGCAGGAGGCACGGCTTCGGGCTATTCTCTGGGCTACGGCGACCAGAAACTCGTGGGAGTGACAGCCTTTGTGGACGTGGATGGCCGTCAACATCTGGGGGCAGAAGGGGAAGCCCGGTGGCTGGTCTTTCACCAAAGCAACCAGGAGCACGCCACGACATATTTGGCCGGGCCCCGCTACTCGATGTATTACGGGCGATTTCAGCCTTATGTCAAAGGGCTTGTCGGGTTTGGACAGTTCAACTATCCCTACGACCTTGGCCGCGACAACTGTCTGGTAGTTGCGCCGGGGGGCGGAGTCGATTTCCGCCTCACACGCAGAATCCGCTTGCGCGCCGTGGACTTTGAGTACCAATTCTGGCCGCAGTTCCACTATGGACAGATGTCCTCCTACGGCTTGAGTTCGGGCATCCGGATCAAGATATTCTGATTGCGGCAACCAAGCGGGCTTTTGGAATAAACTGTCACCTCGCGCCTCCAAGGAGCATCTCAACACGTATGAGCACAGAAAAAGCAACTTTCGGAGCGGGCTGTTTCTGGGGAGTCGAAGCGGCCTTTGCGGCCATTCCAGGAGTAACGGCGACGGCTGCCGGCTACGAGGGGGGATCGCTGGAGAAGCCCAGCTACAAGGACGTATGCACGGACAAGACTGGCCACGCCGAGGTGGTTGAGCTGGACTTTGACCCCGCACAGGTCAGCTTCGAGCAGCTTCTCGACGCCTTTTTTGGCCTCCACGACCCGACTACTCTCAATCGCCAAGGCCCGGACTGGGGTACGCAGTATCGTTCGGCGATCTTCTTCCACTCGCCGGAGCAGGAGACGCAAGCCCTCGCCAAGATCGAGCAACTCACTGCTGAAGGCCGCTTCAAGCCGAAGCGGATTGTCACGAAAGTAGAGCCTGCGCAAACTTTCTGGCGCGCCGAGGAGTATCACCAGCGCTACCTGGAAAAGCGCGGCCAGGCAAGCTGCCACATTTAGAGAATCTCTGATTATGTTCTAATCCCCTAAGCACCTTCCCTCAGGGGCTAAAGCCCGTATTGATTCTGCGGCCTTTGCGGCACTGCTGAAGCCGTGCCCTTTCAAAACAGCGAATTATTCAGAAGTTCCTTAGGGGTCAGCGAATAGGGCCCCGCTGGAGCCCCCTCTATATTCTTGCTGAGTACTATTCTTGTTGCGTCGGAGTGTCCGTGGTTTCGGCCGGGGCCTGATCCACGACAGCGACGCCCGGCTCATCGAACCATAGCCATGCAATCCACCACACCAGCACGGCAAAGTACACCACCTTGTTGGCGTTCAACAGCCTGCTGATCAGATCGAGGACATGCTCATAGTCTGTTCTGTTCTGCGGATGCGCGGTTTTGACGATGGACTGTACCATGGCCTGTGTCGCCAGCCAGGCGAGGGCTGCCGTCGAGAGCCCGATGGAGATCATCTGCGTGTGGCTCCGCCAGCCAGACTTGTAATGACGGCCAAAGATCACCACCAGCAGCCCCAGTTCCACCGTTAGAAGGCTCACCAGCATATTGCCCTTCAGCGCCACCAGTTGCATCAGGTGGAGCTTGCCGAGCAACGTGTCCAGCGCCAGATCTTTCGCTGCCGGCAACGGTCCCCAGAATGTCACACCGAAACCGGCCACCACCAGCAGTCCCACGGTATTCACAATCCATAAGGAGCGTGAGGCCCCGGCAAAGGCTTTCCGCGCAACTTCTACCACCACCAGCAGGGCAATCATCGCCCCGAGATCGGCGAGTGAAAGAAGAATCTCCTGGAAGGGTAGGATCGCCATACGATTAGCCAAAAGGACCTCGGCCATCAGTTGCAGGGCAATAATCACGATGCCGGCGGTAAACCAAGGGTAGCGCCGTGCGCGGTCGCGGCCAATCAGGACCACCAGCAAAACAAGCTGCGCGGCAAAGGTCAGCGTCCAGAGAATCTGGCGCGCGGGAATATCAAAATGGGGTTGCATTTAAACCTTGTCCGGGTCGCGTGTGAAATGCTTCGCAGGCCCCTTATCAGTCTGTCCTAGTTCACCGTTTTCCCGGAGTTATGAGCGCGAAAACGGCCAGTACGGGGGAATGAAATGATAGCGGTTTATGATGCGCTCGGAGAGATTCGAACTCTGAGCCTAACACTTAGGAGGAGACAAACAACTTTTAATCAACAGCTTATGAGGATTATGAAAAATACTAATGAGTCGTTGGGAACACTGATTTAGAGCGGCTCTTCGCACCATCAGTCCTCACAATGAAAGTATAGCAGGACACGAAGTGAGCACAAAACCGGGCACAGGATTGATCCTGCGAGGCAGTATCGCATGTTTCCACATCCGTGCGTATACAGGCCCGCTGAAGTGTGTGCCCTACGAATTTTAGAAGTTCCCAAGGTTGTAAGCCTTCCAGTGTCGTTTAGAATTGCAGTATCAGATAGGTCAGAGATGTCCCTCCAATTCCCCTGGAATAGGATGGGATACGTCCCTTCGGAGGATGAAGATGCGTGAAGACTTGATTGCTAGTTTGCGGAAGATGATCGTCAACGATTTGTTTGTCGAGATCGCCGAAAATGACATCGGTTTGGATGATGGACTCCGGACGGTGGTAGGTTTGGACTCGGTCGGTTTTGTGGATTTGCGCGCACTTTGCGAGCAAAGGTACAACATCGAGATCAGTGATGATGACTACACGCCCGAGAATTTTACTTCGATTCGGGTGCTGGCAAATCTGATTGACCGCCTGCAAGCTGAAAAAGCCGCAGCCGCGGGCACTGCCCGGTGACATCCGTTCTGCCCGCATCGCAGGCGGAATATCAATGCGACAGAACGATTTCACCGAAGAGATGAACCGGCTCAACAGCCGAAGGCTCTCTCGCGGCGTTGCATTCCATGACCTTGCTGATTCGGCACAAGCTGGAAATCACCGCGGAAAATTTGCATAGGCAACAAAAGCAATGCTGCCATAATTTGGCTTTACCCCCATTTGCACGTTCGAGATACCATCATCTTTATGACATCAAGTCCGCGAATCGCAGTTACGGGAATGGCTTGGCTAACCGCCCTGGGAGACGGACTGGATTCCGTTTGGCAGGCTCTGCTCGACGGAAAGACGGGCATGAGGCCTGTGGCGTATGCGGGGCGGCTGCGCAATATGCTGGCAGCGCCAGCTATGGACCAGGAGATACCGCCCTCCGTGCGGCTTGTGAAGATAGCGTGCACGACCATCCGGAGAGCACTGGCGTCAGCCAACCGCGAGCCCGGCGATCCAGAGGTGCAGTTTATTCTGAGCACCAGCCTGGGCGCTTATCTGGACGATGCGGCTTCGCGGACTCCACTTTCCAGCTGGGCAACAAATGTGGCGCGAGAGCTGGGAGCGGCCAAAGCGCCGATCGTGATTTCGACCGCATGTTCCTCGGGCGCCGATGCGATTCTGGTGGGAGCGGAGTTAATCCGTTCCGGGGCTGCGAAATGTTGCGTGTGCGGCGGCGCCGATGTTTTGACACCCAACAAGCGACTCGCCCATTCGGCGCTGGGAACCATGTCCCTTACACATTTGCGCGCCTTCGATGTCCGTCACGATGGGACGCTATTGGGTGAAGGCGCGGGATTTATCGTTCTCGAATCTGCAGCGCAGGGAAAACCTTGCCATGCGATTCTGAGCGGCGCGGGTTCTGGCAATGACGCTTCAGGGATGACCGTAGCCGACATTACCGGATTGTCAGCAGGGTATGCGATGCAACGATCGCTGGCGGATGCGGGCCTGCCTTTGTCTGCCATAGGACTGATCAATGCGCACGGGTCCGGAACCGTGATGAACGACGCCACGGAGACCAATGCATTCACATCGTTGTTCTCAGGAGCATCGCTTCCGCTGGTATTTGCGACGAAGGGCAACTTCGGGCACACGCTGGGCGCGACCGGGGCCATTGAGGCAATCACTTTGATTCTGGCTATGCGCGACGGACGCGTGCCGCCAATCTATGGCCTGGAAGAACCGCTGCCGGAGTTTTCCTTGCCGCTTGCGATTTCTCAGCCAGTATCCTGCGCACCCCGTGCGGCGCTGAGCCTGACACTCGGGTTCGGTGGATTCGACACGAGTTTGGTCTTTGAGGCGGCATGATGAGCGAACTGGGCAAATTGACGGTCGCGGGATCGGGTGAATCCGGTACATCCCAGCGCGACATGTTTGAAGCGCGGGTTCGCGCTACTGTGAGGTATGCCGACCCAGCCGCGTGGACGACAGCCAACGCAGTAGCTCTCACTTTTGCCGGAGCTGAGGAATTGCTGACCAAGTGGCGGCACGAGATCGGCATGATTGCCATCAGCGATGAGGGACCCGGCGAAGCGATGGCGGAAGTTCTGGCTGAAGGCATTCAAGGATTTTCGATGCCAATGCATTACGCGGCCGCGAGCCCCGGTACGCTCGTGGGAGTATCGTGCATTGCGTTCGGATTGCGTGGCCCGACAATGAACCTGACCATGACCCCGCAAGAGGGCATCCCCGTGGCCCTGACTCTGTGCGCTGGCTGGCTGGCGCGCAAGGCTGCACGGTTTATGATTGTGGCAACCTGCCACACCAGCAGTACCGGCAAACTGATCAGTCACGCCTTGCTCCTGGCGCCGGAGGGATTCACAGGGGCCGGCAAGCCGCTAACGGAATCGGAAATTATCTGGCTGGCGGCGGCTAATCTAGCGAGTGGGAATAACGCATGAAGAAATTTCTCTCCCCGCGCCTGTTGGATTCCTTTCTTGAAAAGGCGGTTGAGGCCTTGCCAAACGGCCTCCCCGCCTGTTCGCCAGACTGTGAGTCGCTGGGAAAAGCCTGGAAGCAACACGGTCTTCGTCCAGGCGATCTTGTCTTGTTGTGCCTGCCTAATTGCCGGGAGTTACTGCACCAGTATTTTGGCGTTCTGATGGCCGGCGGCGTACCGGCTCTTCTTCCGCCGATCATGCCTGCGGTGCGTCTTCGCGAGATTGCTACAGCGATGGGGGCATTCGCAATTGGCGGGCTACGCCGGTCCACTGGCGATCTTGGGGCGGAGTCCTACGGCTCTATTGGCCCGCTGCAAATCGCGATTCTCAAACCTCCGCCGGAACCGGCCGGTGCTCCCGGCGAAGTGGTTTTGATGACATCGGGGACATCGGGAGTTTCCAGCGGCTGCGTCTTCGACTTTGAAGCAATCCTGTTGAATGGACAGCGCCACGCAGACGCCATAGGAAAAACCGCGAAGGATACCATCCTGGTCAGCCTTCCCATGTTTTTCTCGTTTGCATTATCAAGCCAGGCGCTCTCCTCGCTGGTGCGTGGCAACCGGATGATCATCAGCGGCCCGCCGTTTAACCTGACTGGCTATCGCAAGACACTGCATGATTACGGAGTCACGATTTCATCGTTGACGCCGGTGGGAATTAGTTCTGTTCTGCAGACGGATGCATCGGTATTTGCCGACTTGAGAGTATTGTCCGTTGGCGGCGACCAACTGGCGCCGGATCTGGTGGCCCGCCTGGTTGAATTGCGGAAGGGAAAAGACGTCTTTATCACTTACGGGCTCACACAAGCTGGACCGCGCGTTGCGACCTTGGCGGCTCACGCCGAACCCTCATCGCGATTCAGTTCCGTGGGTCTTCCTCATGAAGGCACCCATGTGTCCCTTCAACCCGTCGGAGATGGAAGCGGACGGAAACAACTCTTTGTAAATTCAGCGACCGTTATGAAGCGCCCAATAGGCCGCGTTGAGGGCCGGACAAAGAATGACCTGGTGGCGCCGCAGACGATTGCCACGGGCGACTCGTTCGATATTGACAAGGACGGTTATCTATATTTTCTGGGCCGGCTCAGCGACTTTATCAGCCGGAAAGGGGAGAAAATCAGCCTGGCCGCAGTGCGCCGCCTGGCGGCCGATCTTCCTCACGTAGTGAGCGCCAAGACACACATCATTAAACATGGGGACGGATCTGAAGATTTCGATTTGGAGTTGCGCGTCGATGCAAATGCTCTTACACCCGATCAGCAATCCGACACCCACAAGTTGTTGAGCGGCCTTCTGAGACGAAATGAAATGCCGCGAGAAGTCCGTATAGAGCGGGCAAATGAATTGGATGGACAGAGGTACAAATGAGCGCGGAGCAACTTCGCACTGAAACCGAGAACAACGGGGCGGCCAAGCCATCGCTTCGCCGGCGCCTGGCGACGTCGCAGGGGAGCCTGGCTCGGTTGCTGCGTTGGGGGTACCGCGCCGTCAATCGTTTTTCCGTGCCTGCACCCAGAATCATTGTCAGGCCGTTGCTTCGATTTTTTCTATTGATACGCAGAGCCTATTATTTTGTGGTGCGGGTATTTTTCTGCGAGCCATTGTTCAAGGCTTACTGCACAAAATACGGGCGGAATCTGCATACCGGTTGTTTTCTTCACTGGATAGCAGGCAAGGGCGATATTGTTCTCGGCGACAACGTGACGCTCGACGGCAAGACCACGATTGTATTTGCAGCCCGCTTCTCTGATCACCCCACGCTGGAGATTGGGGACAATTCCGGGATCGGCCATAATTGCTTCTTCACTGTAGGGAAGCTGATCTCCATTGGCCGCAACTGTATCCTCTCCGGCGACATTTCGATCATGGACTCTAGCGGCCATGACACAGATCCCGTGACACGCTGGGCATACAAACCGCCCGAGTCGGAAGATGTCCGTCCCGTTGTCATTCGCGATGGAGTGTGGATCGGCAAGCATTGCCTTATTTTTCCTGGAGTTAAGATCGGAGAAGGCAGCGTCATTTCCGCGGGATCCGTAGTCCGGTCCCATGTGCCTCCCTACAGCGTGGTTGCCGGCAATCCGGCAAAGGTCATGTTTCGACTGAAAAAACCCGACCAGTCCCGACAAACAATGTGACGAAACGGAGCCGTTGATGGAAAAGATAACAGGCGGACTGTTGCTGATCAAGGCATTGAAGGCGCACGGGATCCGGCGCCTTTTCACGCTTCCCGGCGCGCCGTTGTTTCCGGTGTATGAAGCTTGCCTGAACGAGGGCGTCGAGGTATTCGTGGCCCGCCATGAATCCGGGCTGATCCATATTGCCGAAGGCTGGTCGCGCGCCACCGGGAAACCTTCGGTGGTGCTGGTTTCGCCCGGTCCCGGGCTTTCCAACTCCATGGCCGGGCTTTCGATTGCGTTTGCAGAATGTTCTCCGGTTATTTTGCTCAGCGGTATCGATGTGCCAGCGAACCTGGGCAGAGGGGGACGCCAGGAACTGCCGCAGGTGGAGATGTGCAAGCCGATCACCAAATGGGCGGCGCTGCTCTCCAACGGCGCGCGGATTCCTGAGTACATCGACAAAGCGTTTCGGATCGCCCTGAATGGCATGCCGGGACCGGTTCATATCAGTATCACGTCGGATACATTTTCCGGACTGATCGAAGCGGATGAAAGCACTATTTTGCTTCCGGCTCACACGCAGCCAACAGCTGCCGCCCAGGCGGGGCCGGAGTTTATCGAACAGGCTTTGGAACTTCTTGCCACAGCGGAGCGGCCGCTGATCGTCGCCGGCGCCGCGGCATTCTGGTCTCATGCGGGCGACGCATTGCGGCAGTTTATTGAGACCGTGAAGATCCCGCTCATGACCGTGGAACAAGCGCGCGGAATGATTCCTGACAATCATCCGTATTGTTTTGGCGACGGATACGGCACGGTGAATCAGGCTGCGCAGTTGCAAGGCCGCGTCGATGTGCTTTTGCTGCTTGGCGACCGGCTCGACCATGCCTTTGCCTACGGCAGTTGTTTTGGTTCAGCCAAAATCATTCACGTCTGCCCGGACGCGAATGAGATCGGCAAGAATCACGCAATCGAATGTGGCGTGGCCTGCGATGTGCGCGCGGTGACCGTGCAGCTTCTTGAAGCGGCAAAAGCCCGGCAATGGAAAGAGCCGGCCGGGTGGGTTGCAGAGCTCCGGGAAACACGCAGCGGGCAAGCGGCACGCGTGCAGAAAAATGCTGCATCCGTTCAGACTGGCGTCCACCCGGCGCGGATTGCGCAGGAAGTGGAAAAGCTGCTCGACGAGCAAAGTATTTTGGCCTTTGACGGCGGCGATTTTTCTTCCTGGGCGCGCTACTGCATGACGGCCCGCCGCCCCGGCGGCTGGCTTGCAAGCACGGTGCTGGGGCACCTTGGCGTTGGCCTGCCCTACGCGATCGGCGCCAAACTGGCGTTTCCTGAAGCCAAGGCTGTCGTCATGACCGGCGACGGCGCAATGGGCTTCTCAGCCATGGAAATTGAAACCGCCGTGCGCTATGGCATCCCTGTGGTGATTGTGGTGGCCAACGACGCGGCCTACGGCGTCGAGGTTTATTACCAGCAGAAATGGTTCGGTCCGGATCGCGTGGTGGGCACTGAACTGACCAATACGCGCTGGGATTTGCTGGCTGAATCCATTGGCGGGCATGGGGAATACGTCGATGCTCCCGAGCAGCTACGGCCCGCGCTGGAGCGCGCCTTTGCCTCAGGGAAACCAGCTTGCGTGAATGTGAAGGCCCATCGCACGCCCAGTCTGCAGACCGAGATATTTTCGCGAATCTACTTGCGCAAGCGAGCCAACGCCCGGAAAAACGCATGAGGAGATAAGCATGAGCACAGGCCCAATTTCCAGAGCGCCAATGCCACCGCCTCCCGCCGACCCGCACGATCTGCTGGCCGAAGGAGCACGTGCACGGAAGTTATCGGGCGAGGGCGAAGGTGTGAGGTGCCTGGTGGACAGCATGCGCATGGTCAACGGCACTACCCTGGCCTATGTGTTGTTTGCTCTCTGGGATAGTGGATTTTACGAATATTCACTCACGCACCCGCGCTTCAGAGTAGCCGAGGCAGCCGAAGAATTGCATTTGGACGCGGAAGTCCTAGAAATGCTGCTGCATCATCTTGTCGGCTGCGGAGTTCTGCGCGTGGAAGAGAATCAGTTTGAACTGACCGAATACGGTTCCCGGCTTTCCAATATTGTTATGCGCGGCACGTTGAATATCAATCTCGGCGGGTACGGCACGCAGTTGACCCATATCGGTCCGCTGCTGCGGAAAGAAGTTACGCGCGAGGAGATCGAAAAATCCCACTCCGGAGTTCATTCCGGCCTTGGTACGGAACAACTGACCAGTGTCCGGCTGGTTCCGGCTGTGCACAAGATACTTGCCGAACGCAACCTCCATTCCATGCTGCATCTGGCCTGCGCCGCCGGCGGATTTCTGACGCAGATGGCCCGTTCCGATCCGTCGTTTCATGCGATTGGCATCGACAAGTCGGCTGAGAAAATTGCCGGCGCTAAGGAAAAACTCCGCCGCTACGGCCTAGAATCGCGTATCCGCCTGTTTCAGGCGGAGATTGGCGTTGAACCGTTGCCGCTGGATGAGGAGACGCGCAGCCAGATCGATGTAGTCGCTTCGATCTACCTGCTGCACGAGATTGGCCGCTACGGCAGGCAACGAATTGTTGATGTGCTGCGGCAGATCAAGGCATCGTTTCCCGGCAAGCTGTTTCTCTTTTCCGAAACCATGCCGCCGAGTACGCCGGATTCAGTCAAGAAGCCGCCGACGCAGTATTCCCAGCTCGATTACCTGCTGATCCATCGCCTGCGCGGCAAGGGAATGCCGCTTCAGCCGGAGGAATGGAAATCCATCGTTGCCGACGCGGGACTCAAGCTGATTGATTTCAAGGAAGTTTACTCGATCGGTCTTTTTCTGGCGGAACTCTGATTGGAGATACCCAAGATGACGCAGAAAACTGCATTAGTGATTGGAGCGAGCGGCGGATTAGGCCGCGCCATTTCATCGATGCTCGCGGAAGAAGGATATGCGCTGGCCCTCGTGGGCCGGGATATTGCCAAACTGCAGAGCACTCGCGATGAATTAGGAACTGCAGCGCAGGGCGCGCTCCTTCTTACTTGCGATCTCACTGACCGCGCGCAGGCGCAGGCGATGGTCGAACAGGTTCTCGCGAAGCTGAATTACATTGATGTCCTGATCTGCGCTGCAGGATTGAATGTTCGCCAGAGAAGCCTGCGTTCTCTCGATCCAGCCGACTGGGACCGCGTCATTGCCGGGAATCTTACCACGGCCTTCAATGCGATTCACTTCGTGTTGCCATCGATGCGCACACGCGGGGGCGGCCTGATCGTGCAAATATCTTCTCTTGCCGGATTGCGGGCAAACACCATAACCGGAGCTGCGTATTCCGCTGCTAAATTTGCCCAGGGCGCATTGGGAATCAGCATTGGCCGCGAGGAACGCGGGCGCGGAATCCGCTCCACCGTGATTTACTCCGGCGAAGTGAATACTCCACTTCTGGACGTGCGCGGCGAACGCGTGGGAGCGTCTGCCGATGAAGGGCGGCGCGCAATGATTCTGAAGCCCCAGGATATTGCTGATGCCGTGCGCCTGCTGGTGACACTTCCGCCTCGCGCCCACATTCCAGAATTGGTCATCAAACCGACAATTGACGATTTCTCCTGATAGCCGAGCGCATGGGTAAAAATCAGGCGCAATTGAGGAATCAGGGCAAATTCTGGCGGGCCGGAAAACGCTGTAACTGCTCTAGATAAATAACTTGTATGGTGCGCCCGGAGAGATTCGAACTCCCGACCTAACGCTCCGGAGGCGTTCGCTCTATCCAGCTGAGCTACGGGCGCGCATCTTCAGCATACCGCATTTGGGATTCTTTCGGGCAAATGCTGCCGGATTGCCTTGTTGCGTGAGGCTATTCCTCTTCGCGCGGCTCCTCATCGAGATTATCGAGGGCAGCCAGGGCCTCGTCGGGCACATCCCATTGGCGGAGAATTTTATAGATCACGCCGGGAGAAAACCCAGCCGCGACGAGCCGGCGCATGATGCGCGCAGTCTCCTTTTCGTTCTCCGGCTTGCGCAGCCGCTTGCGTTCCAGATGCTCGCGGGCCAGGGCTTCTTCGTTGGTCGCGCCATAGCGGGCTTCCAGGGTCTCGGCGATCAGCTCACTCCCGACACCCTTCTGCTGCAGGTCCTGACGGACGCGCCGCACTCCGAGCTTCTCGTTCTGCTGACGCAGCCGGGCGTAAGTCTCGGCAAAGACTGCGTCGTCCAGATAGCCGTGATCGTGCAGACGGACCAGGACAGCCGCCAGAACAGCCTCGCCCCGTTCGCCCGGCTCGACGCGCGCCTTCATCAGCCGCCGCAGATCAGCCTCCGAGCGCATCTGCCGGCTGAGGGACATTACGCCATAGTTGTAAAGCCCGGCTTCGTTCAGGAAGGGGCGGGGTTTGGCGGATTTGGATTTGAAGGGCAGCTTCATGCTCCTGATTTTCAGTCTCTGGCTCTGGCTGGGCGATTTGCTTACCAACAACCAGCCCACTCAAGATTATTCCATTTCGCGGCTCAGAATCGAGAGTCCGCAAGGATCAGGACCCCTTGTATTCCGACCGGTCGTCTCTATGATGTTTACCGAGTAGTAATCTCCGGTTTGGCGACAGTACATCAATATCCTCGAAAAACAAGAAGTTTCGACTTTCTTTATTCAGTTCTTGCGCGAGACTGGATTTCGCTTTCTTTTAGAAAGCCCTCATCCTTGACGCGCAACACAACCGTGAGCAAGACTTAGTTGCTAAAGGGGAGATTTAAACACTAGACTGTAGCGGGTTGTAGTCAGCAAATAGCCAAAGGAGGGAACCATGTCAGACGAAACGAAGTGCCCAGTAAAGGGTGGCGCGCTGAAACATACTACGACTGGAGCCTCAACGAACGCGGATTGGTGGCCCAATCAACTGAATTTGAAGATTCTGCACCAACACTGCCCACTGACCAATCCCATGGGTGCGGCATTCAATTACGCAAAGGAGTTTAAGAGCCTCGATTTGAACGCCGTAATCAAGGATCTCCGTGCCTTGATGACGGCCTCGCAGGAGTGGTGGCCTGCGGACTACGGCCATTATGGGCCGTTCTTCATCCGTATGGCGTGGCACAGCGCAGGCACCTACCGCATCGCCGACGGCCGCGGCGGCGCGGGCTCCGGAGCACAACGATTTGCTCCCCTGAATAGCTGGCCGGACAACGTGAGCCTAGACAAGGCGCGGCGGTTGATTTGGCCGATCAAGCAGAAGTATGGCCGGAAGATTTCCTGGGCAGACCTGATCGTTCTCGCTGGCACCGTGGCGCTAGAGTCGATGGGGTTGAAAACCTACGGATTCGGCGGCGGGCGCGTGGACATCTGGGAGCCGGAAGAAGATGTGAACTGGGGTGTTGAGAAGACTTGGTTGGCGCACAGGCCAGCCGAGAAGCTCGAAAATCCGTTAGGTGCCACCGAGATGGGCCTAATCTACGTCAATCCAGAAGGTCCGGACCGCAATCATGATCCGATCTCCGCTATCAAAGGCATCCGCGAGACGTTTGGCCGTATGGCGATGAATGACGAAGAAACAGTCGCGCTGATTGCCGGCGGCCATACCTTCGGCAAGACTCACGGCGCCGCCGATCCCAGCAAGTATGTCGGTCCCGAACCCGAGGCCGCGCCCATCGAAGAGCAGGGTCTGGGATGGAAGAGCAGCTTCCGCACCGGCGTTGGTAAGGATGCCATCACCAGTGGCCTCGAGGTCATCTGGACCTCTTCGCCGACGAAGTGGAGTAACGACTTTTTCGAGAATCTTTTCAAATACGAGTGGGAACTGACGACGAGTCCGGCCGGAGCCTATCAGTGGAAGCCGAAGGGCAACGCCGGCACTGGTACGATTCCGGATGCGTTTGACCCTGCCAGGAGTCACCAGCCGACCATGCTGACCACGGATCTCTCCCTGAAGTTCGACCCGACCTACGAGAAGATCGCGCGGCGTTTCCTGGAGCACCCGGATGAGTTCGCGGATGCCTTTGCCCGCGCCTGGTTCAAGCTGACGCACCGCGACATGGGGCCGGTCTCGCGCTACCTCGGCCCGCTGGTTCCCAAGGAGCCGCTGATCTGGCAGGACCCCATTCCCGCTGTAGATCATCCATTGATCGGGGAGAAGGATATCGCATCCCTGAAGACCAAAATCCTCGCGTCGGGGCTTTCCATCTCTCAACTGGTCACCACGGCCTGGGCATCGGCTGCAACCTTCCGCGGCAGCGACAAACGCGGCGGAGCCAACGGCGCACGCATCCGCCTGGCACCGCAAAAGGATTGGGAAGTGAACCAGCCGGCCGAACTGGCAAAGGTGCTTTCAAAGCTGAAGGCGATCCAGAACGAATTTAATGGCAAGCAAGCCGGCAAGAAGAAGGTCTCGCTTGCTGACCTGATTGTTCTAGGCGGCTGCGCGGCTGTTGAAGCCGCTGCAAAGAAGGCCGGCCACAGCGTAAAGGTTCCCTTCTCGCCAGGGCGCATGGATGCTTCCCAGAAACAGACCGATGTGGCCTCCTTCGCCGTATTGGAGCTGACTGCAGACGGTTTCCGTAACTATGTTTGTAAGGGACTGGAGGCCTCGGCAGCTGAGTTGTTGGTGGATCGGGCGAACCTGCTGACGCTGACTGCTCCCGAAATGACGGTTCTGATCGGTGGCCTGCGCGCGCTGAATGCAAACTTCGGGCACTCCGAACATGGCGTTTTCACCAAGCAGCCCGAGACATTGACCAATGAATTCTTCATGAACCTCCTCGACATGAATACGAAGTGGCAGAAGTCCGCCACCTCCGCAGGAGTGTTGGAAGGGATCGATCGGGTGACCGGCAAACTCAAGTGGACGGGCACCATAGTTGATCTTGTCTTCGGTTCGAACTCTCAACTCCGGGCTCTAGCGGAAGTTTATGCGTGCGGCGACGGGCAGCAGAAGTTCGTTCGTGACTTTGTAGCGGCCTGGAGCAAGGTGATGAACCTTGATCGTTTCGATCTCGCATGATCTCGAAAGAAGGTTCTCAAGATTCTTTAGAGCGCAGCCTCGACGGGGCATCGGGTTATCCTGAGCAGGTCGAGGCTGCGCGAAGCCTACGGCTTCCTGCCGACTTTAAGAAAGATGAACTGCTGCGACGATGCGTGCAGTGAAATGCTGTTCGACTGCGGTCAAAATATGTCAATTTGCAATTACGAGGTGAACAGTTCCAAGAATTCTGGTTGGTTGACTGGCCACTCGGCAATTACTTTTTCGCCAATAGTCGACGTAACAGGAAGCCACCTGCGGGCTCGACGAGCACTTCTGGGCGAGCACCCACTCTCTCAGCACCCCCAAACGGTACACTAGAGCCAGGACTCTTCCCGCCTGGACTTGCCTCTTGCCTCCGCAGCTCTCCAACCTGAATCCCGAACAGCGCGCCGCCGTTGAAGCTACGGAAGGCCCGCTGTTGATTCTTGCCGGGGCCGGCTCGGGCAAGACCCGCGTCATCACCAGCCGCATCGCCTGGCTTATCCGCGAGAAGGGCGTCGCGCCGGACTCGATTCTGGCCGTCACCTTCACCAACAAGGCGGCCAGCGAGATGGGAGAGCGCGTTGACCGGCTGCTGGGCCACTCTTCACTTGCCCGGCCTCTACTCTGCACCTTCCACTCGTTCTGCGTCCGCATCTTACGCCGCGACATTGAAGCCCTCAAAGTCGGTAGCGAGGGCCTGACCCGCTCCTTTGCCATCTACGACGAAAACGATCAGCAGGCCGTCGTCAAGAAGATCATGAAGCGCATGGGACTGGACACCAAGCAGCTTACTCCGCGCACGGTGTTGGGCCGCATCAGCTGGGCCAAGAGCCACATGGTCGATCCGCAGGAGTATTACCTCTCGTCGAAAGATCCGAACAGTGAGCGTATCGCCCACATCTATCAGGGCTACAAGGCCGAACTGCGCACGTGCAACGCCCTCGATTTTGACGACTTGCTGCTGGAGGCCGTGCGCCTGCTCAAAGTCTCCGCGGAGGTGCGCGAACGCTACCAGCGCCGTTACCGCTATCTGCTGGTTGACGAGTACCAAGACACCAACCGCCCCCAGTACGAGCTGATGAAGCTGCTGGCCGGCGAGCATCAGAACGTATGCGCCGTCGGCGACGAGGACCAGAGCATTTACTCCTGGCGCGGGGCCGACATCCGCAACATTCTTGAGTTTGAAAAGGATTTTCCCAACGCCCGTATTGTCAGGCTGGAGCAGAACTACCGCTCGACGCAGATCATTCTGGAAGCGGCGGGCGCTGTGGTGGCCAACAATCTCCAGCGCAAGGGCAAGAAGCTTTGGACCGACCGCCAGGGCGGTTCGCTGATCGGCTACTATGAAGCCCCCGATGGCGAAAACGAGGCGCTGTTCATCGCCGATCGCATTCAGGCCTTTCTGCGCCAGGCCGAAACATCTGGTGGAGAAAACTCTGAAAGAGCGCATTGTGCGGTTCTCTACCGCACCAACGCCCAGTCCCGACTGGTGGAAGAAGCGCTGCGCCGCTACAACATCTCCTACACCATGGTCGGCGGCTTCAGCTTCTACGAACGCGCTGAGATCAAGGACCTGCTCGCGTACCTGAGGCTCATCCGCAACCCTCACGATTCGATGGCCTTGCAGCGGGTGATCAACACTCCGGCCCGGGGCATCGGCAAAACCACGCTGGAAACCCTGGAGCGGCTGGCGCTGGAAACCGGCGCCTCGACATGGGATGCATTGACAACCGCCATCGCCAACCAACTTATTTCCACGCGGGCGCTGATGGCCATCGAGTCTTTTCGCCAGCTTATCCTTGATGCCCAGGCGATGATGGACCCCGACTTTGCCGGCAAGTTGTCGGCTGATGTAGCTGCCAGCGCCGAATCCGGCGAGGAGGCCGACACTGGCTTCGAGTTTGGCGGCGGCGAAAGCAACGCCCAACAACAACTTCTTGACGCAAGTAATTTCTCGCCTTTTACTGCGCAGCCGAAGCGCCCATTCCTCACGATGCTTAAGCAGACCGGGGAGCCAGACGGGGGCAATCCCACTCAAGAAGGCGAAGAGAAAAGTGAAGACGGGGCAGTTAAGCCATTTCGCAAGCCGGGTGATGCTGCCACGCTTCCCGAGCTGATCCGTTTTCTACTCGACCGAACCGGCTACATCAAAACGCTGGAAACCGAGGGCTCGCCAGAGGCGTTTAGCCGCATTGAAAACCTGAAGGAACTGGCCAACGCGGCGCACGACGCCGAGGTTCGCGGAGAAACCCTGGCGGAGTTTCTTGACCATGCCGCTCTGGCCTCTGACACCGACCAGTTTGACCCCGATGCCCGTGTCACGCTGATGACTCTGCATGCGGCCAAGGGCCTGGAGTTTCCGCTGGTTTTTCTCGCCGGACTGGAAGAGGGCCTGTTTCCCCACTCTCGCACTCTGAACAACCCCGACGAACTCGAAGAAGAGCGCCGCCTCTGCTATGTCGGAATGACCCGCGCGATGAACACACTGATTCTCAGCCGCGCGCACTATCGGAGACGTTACGGCAACGATTCTCCGGAGATGAGCATTCCTTCCCGCTTCCTCGAAGAAGTTCCCAGCCAGTTGATCGAGAATCTCGGCGGCCAGTCTCCCGTCCAATCCTCGGCATGGTCTACGCCCGGCTATCCGAAGTCCTACAGCCGCCGCCAAGCCCATTCCGGCGACTTCGCCGACCGGCACTACAACTACGAAGACGAAAATCAGGACGCTCCGCGTTCACCGGCCACGGGCCTTATGGCCAGCCGAATGGGCTTTGCGCCCAACGGAAATAAGGGTATCGGGGTGCACTCTAAAAACTCTTCCGGCAAGCCCTTTGTCGCTTCATGGATGACTCCCAAGGCATCTTCCTCAAGCGACGAATCCAGCCCAAAGGAAGAGAACGCGGAAGCGCCGAACTCCATCGACAACATCGCACGATTCTTCGGAGGCAAGCCCGGCGCGCTTCCCCGCCCGGCTGTATCAGTCCGAGCGAAGGACCTGCCCCAACCGAGCGGCGCTACTGGCCTGAAAAAGGGACAGCACGTTCGCCATGCAAAGTACGGCGAGGGCACAGTTCTCCTGCGCGAAGGAGAAGGCGAAGACGCAAAACTCACTGTCCTCTTCTCTCAACACGGCATGAAGAAGCTGATGGAAAAATTCGCTAATTTAAAGAAGATCTAGTCCTTTGTTCACTCAAAAATATAACGCTTCATATATCGATAGGGATCGGCGGGATATTGTGGAACGATACTGGCTGATCAAGCTATCCATCAGAAAAGAAAGGAACAGCCTCACTGCCTTGTTTCAGAGAACAGACCGGATAGAGTTGAGCCGCAGGCCTGTAAATGCAAAAAACGGAGGGCGCTTCGCGCCCTCCGTCGTCGGATCAAAATCTTGTGAAACTAAAAGGTGCGAACCAGGACTGGCCGGGCCTTCCAAAAAAGGAAGCCTGCCATGCAGAACAATCCCGTGCCGAGCAACAACAGCGAGGACGGCTCAGGGGTTTTCTCTGCGTCCACGGTAACGTCATAGCCTATTGGAATAACGGGATCGTAGATGTTTCCATTGATGTCGGATACCGCCAGAACATCGCCACCCGTCGCAGTGAAGAACTCCAAATATTGGAATAGCCCGTTGCCGGGAATCTGGAAGAGAATTCCCCCATTCACAAAATTTGGGTCTGCCAAGTTTAAGACATCGTCGTAATTGAAACCATTATTGTCGGCTGTATCGAGGGTTCCTGGATGTGGGTTTGTGATCACTGTCAGGTTGTTATAGGTAACCCCATCCACCATGATAGAAACGTCGGACGCACTAGTAATGTTATAGCTGCTGCCGCTGATCAAGGTGCCGGTGAGGAATCCACTGCCGCCCGCAAGGCCAACGCCGCTCGTGCCGTGTATGGCGCCGGTGGGGGCGCCGGTGAGGGTGAAGTAAAACGAAACTGTATCCGCCTGTGCGACTGGGGCAATCGCCAGAGCAGTTCCAAAAATTAGACCAATTAACCAGAACTTCTTCATGATCCCTCCCAAGTCCGCAAACGCGAGCATCAGACTTGTCTAAACCCCTGAGGCTAACCCAATAAAACCTTGCCCAAAAGAGCGCTGAGGAAGCCAGCACACCCCTTTTGCGTAAGAAAGAATATACCACATATCGACAAAAAGACATCGAGCACAGACACGTACTCAAAAAAGCGCAAAAGTGCGCTCTAATAGTTGTTGAAATTATGCACTTTATCCTCCAAATTAGTCAATGAGGATTCAACAGTTTAGGGAGAATTATGTCTGAAAATATGCAATATTATCGTAAGTTTTCCGGGTAATGTCTCATTTTCGGTCAAAAGGAGGCGGCTACCGGCCTATTTTTCTGCCCCACCCAGCGTTTCGGACAGCATCAATCCACATATCCAACGCAAAATCCACCTTTCCCCACCCTGCTTTGCTCAAAGGGGGCGGAATTCTCTTCCGTCGTTGCCTTCGTAATCCTCCACCCTGCGCTACCATAAAGAGAAGATTGGGGCTGCACATGTTTGTGGTTGTCTGGCAGTTTGAGATTACCGAGGAAAAGATTGCAGCTTTTGAGGCTGCCTATTCGCCGGAAGGCGCATGGGCACAACTGTTTCGCACTTCGCCTGAATACCGTGGCACGGAGCTGCTTCGCGACGCTTATATCCCGGGAAACTACCTGACCATTGACCGCTGGGCCAGCGAAGAGGCCTTCCGCGCCTTCCGCAAAGACCACGACGCTGACTATGAAGCCCTGGATCGCGCCTGCGACAAGCTGACCAGCCATGAGATTCGCATAGGCGCCTACACCGTCTGAGCAACCGAAACACGCCGCAGGCGCTACACCCCGAGCGATTGAAACGGGTGGTCTAAAGGCAGTATATTAACTTTCTCCATCTCTTCGCTATTTTTCTCTGTCAATGTCTCTCCAGCCTTGTTACAATCTCAGCGAATCCAATCCATGCCACCATGCCGTTTCCTGGCAGGAAAACAGGAACCGGGCACGTGAGCATTTTTATGAGGAGTCCCCCCAATGGCGATAGCCGATGACCGCACGAAGGCCGTAGAACTGGCCCTTGCACAGATCGAAAAACAGTTTGGCAAAGGGTCGATTGTTCGGCTCGGATCCAAGGAGGCGCTGCTGCCGATTGCCGTGATCTCGACCGGCTCCATCAGCTTTGACGCGGCATTAGGCGTGGGCGGCATTCCCCGCGGCCGCGTGACGGAGATCTTCGGACCCGAATCCTCGGGCAAAACCACCATTACTTTGCAGATTATTGCCGAGGCGCAAAAGGCTGGAGGTTTAGCCGCCTTTGTCGACGTTGAGCACGCTCTGGACCCCGCCTACGCTAAGAAGCTGGGTGTGGACATCGATAACCTGCTGGTTTCGCAGCCCGACTCGGGCGAGCAGGCCCTGGAGATTACCGAAACTCTGGTCCGTTCCGGCGCCATCGACGTGCTGGTCGTCGATTCGGTGGCCGCGCTGGTGCCCAAGGCCGAGCTGGACGGCGAGATGGGCGACTCCCACATGGGCCTGCAGGCCCGTCTCATGTCGCAGGCGCTGCGCAAACTCACCGGCACGGTTTCGAAATCGCGCACCGCGCTGATTTTCATCAATCAGATTCGCGAGAAGATCGGCGTCATGTTCGGCAACCCGGAAACCACCACCGGCGGCCGCGCGCTGAAGTTTTACTCGTCGGTGCGTGTGGACATTCGCCGCATTGCGGCCATCAAGGATGGCGACGCAGTCACCGGTAACCGGACCAAGGTCAAAATCGTCAAGAACAAGGTGGCCGCGCCCTTCCGCGAGGCGGAGTTCGACATTCTCTACGGCGAGGGTATCAGCCGCGAAGGCGACGTGCTCGACCAGGCCGTGGCCTGCAATATCGTCGAGAAGTCCGGCTCCTGGTACAGCTACGCCGGCGAACGCATCGGGCAGGGCCGCGAAAGCACCCGCACCTTCCTCAAGGAGAACAAAGAGGTCTTCGCCAAACTCGACGCCGAGCTGCGCAAGAAGCTTAACATCGGCGTTGTCAAGGCGGAAATTCCCGAAGTGCCAGCCACTGGACCAGCAGAGGCTAAAGAAGCGGTGCGCGGGCGCAAGGGCTAATTCTTTTCTTGTCAACAACAAAGGGGCTGCCTTCGTGCAGCCTTTTGTTGTTCTATCATAAACATTTGTTCTATTTGCTTTTCTTCTTGCTGTTTGTTGCAAATTGTGGTACGTTGATGAGTAGAAAGTAGACGGTTAGGAGCACAGCATGACTTTCAGCGAAGAGGTTCAGCAGTATTTCCAAGGCAATTACGTCATTCCTGCCCGCCAGCGCGGACAAGCGAGCGTTGAGGTCAAAGCTGGGGACATACACAGCAGTCTAGGGTGGACGCGGCGCGTTCCCTTGGTCTGTGCAGCGCTCTCCTCCAAAAAACTACAGCGCAATGTGGGAGTGCGTTTGACCAAAAAGGAAGGTCCTCCTTCCGGTCAAAGTCCGACGGTGATCTTTCGCTATGAAATTCTTGACCGGGAAGCATCTTCTGCGCAGGGAGCTGAACCGGCGCCAAAACGCGGTCTGCTTGCTGCGTATGGAGTGGCCGCACATCTCTACCGTCCGGTTGGGGGAGGGGATGCCTTCCTCAAGGCCGAGCGAGAAAACTTCGGCTCGGTGGTTCCTGAGATTCATGATGCTGGTGCTCAATCTTCAGTCAGCGGGAGCGCTCGCCCGTGAGCCGCATTTACTGGGATTCCAATCTGTTTATTTATCTGCACGAAGGGCATCCCACATTCGGCCCTCGTGTGCGCCGCATCTACGGAGAGATCGTTGCCCGCAACGACACGCTTTGCACCAGTGTCTTCACGGTTGGCGAAGTCCTGACAATGCCGCTGCGAATGAAAGATGACGCGGCTGTCAACGCAATCAGCGAATCAATGTTGAGCGGAGAAGTCGAGTTGATTCCATTCACTCTAGCGATGGCTCAACGATATGGAAAGATTCGCGCCATTTCTTCCGTGAAGGCTGCCGACGCCCTTCACCTTGCTACGGCAATAGAATCAAGAGTCAGCCTTTTCGTTACCAACGATCATCAGTTGCAGCGGTTGCAAGTGCCGGAAAAACCATTCACGGTTGGCCTGGACGGCAAACTGTTTTAAACAATAAATAGAGCCAGCGCCTCGCGCCAGCGCAATAATTTTATTTCCCGTGTGAGTCTTGCGTTGGCAGGGCTGGTCGAATCCAGCACGCGCTGCGGAATGGGGCGAGTGCCGGAGAGCAACGGCACGACTTTGCGGCGAAAGAGTTTCGCAGCTGGTTGTCCGTTGAAACAAATCAGCTCAATCCGCGGATGATTCGCGAAAAATGATTCGAAGTCATTTGGCTCGATTGTATCCATCAGGATATTCGCATCGCTGCTTCCGGCGCGCTCGGCGGCTCGGCACACATCCCACAGCGCGATTCTACTCTTGCGAAGCCGGGCGAGTCGATCTGTGTAAGGCAAATCCGGCGAAGCCCCGATGAGTTCTCCCATGATCCACCAGAAACAATTCCTGGGATGAGCATAGTATTCGCCTATCTCCAGCGATTTCACGCTCGGCAATGTACCCAGGATCAGCACGCGAGCATCGGCGGACTCCACAACATCGAAGCAGCGAGATTTCATTGGGAGAGCTCCGTTTCTGATCTTCAATGCCGCCCGTGCCCATGCACAAACACGAGCATCCGCAACAGCAGCAGCAAAACGGCAAACACCACCACGCACACCAGAACCAAACGCCGGGAGCGCGGCCTTGTGCGCCGGGATTTTGCTGGTCGATTCATAAGGTGGTCAATAGCAGGGCGAATTCATTCTATCGCGCGGGCTGGATTCCATCGCGCGCATCAGATCCGTCTAGTGGCTTGTTCTGCGCGGATTACGGCGGAATTGGCTGCATTTCAAGCCCGTTTTCCACATTGCTGCTACAATAGAAAATGCCGCTGTGTGCGGTGATTCTTTCTATGCAGAGAGCGCCTTGAGGGGTTTTTTAATCCCTGACCCCTGATCTCTGGCCCCTGCTTTTGTCCCCAACCCAATGGCTCCGCTTGGCCGAACCAAAGAAGGAAAAGCTCCCCTGTGACTCAGACGATACGCAATATCGCCATCATTGCCCATGTTGACCACGGCAAGACAACCCTGGTAGACGCCATGCTGCGGCAGTCGGGAACATTCCGCGCCAACGAGCAGGTAGCCGACCGGGTGATGGATTCGAACGAACTGGAGCGGGAGCGCGGCATCACCATCCTGGCCAAAAACACGGCGATTGTCTTTGAAGGCGGCAAGATCAACATTGTGGACACGCCGGGCCACGCCGATTTTGGCGGCGAAGTGGAGCGCGCACTGAAGATGGTGGACGGCGTGATGCTGCTGGTGGACGCGGCTGAAGGGCCGTTGCCGCAGACGCGCTACGTACTGGCCAAGGCTCTGGAAGCCAAGCTCAAGCCCATCGTAGTAATCAACAAGATTGATCGTCCGGACGCGCGTCCGCAGGAAGTTCTGGACGAAATTTACGACCTTTTCATCGACCTGGATGCTGACGAATCGCAACTGGATTTCCCTGTGCTTTACGCAGTAGCCAAGGCGGGCACCGCGACCCTCGATCCGGCCGTTCCGGGCGTGGATTTGCAGCCGCTCTTCGAGAGCATTGTAGCGACGATTCCACCTGCCACCGGCGATGCCGAAGGCACCTTGCAGATTCTGGTCACCAATCTTGATTACTCCGATTATTTCGGCCGCATCGCCATTTGCCGCGTCTTCCAGGGCACATTGCATTTTGGCGACGATGTGACCATCTCCAAACGCGACGGCTCGCTGATGAAGACGCGCATTACCAAGCTCTTCACCTTCAGCGGACTCAAACGCATCGAGACTACCGAAACCACGATGGGCGATATTGTGGCCGTTGCCGGCGTTGAGGGCATCACCATCGGCGAGACCATCACCAGCGTTGAAAACCCGTCGCCACTGCCGCTGATTGTGATTGACGAACCAACGATTGCGATTCAATTCAGCGTGAACAATTCGCCATTTGCCGGGCGCGAGGGCCAATACGTCACCAGCCGCAACCTGCGCGAGAGGCTGGAAAAAGAGCTGCTGACCAACGTCTCGATTCGCGTGGAGGATACTGGCTCGCCCGACAGCTTCAAAGTGCTGGGCCGCGGCGAACTGCAATTGGCGATTTTGATTGAGATGATGCGCCGCGAAGGCTTTGAACTTTCCGCCGGCCGGCCTGAAATCGTCACCAAGACTGTAGACGGCGTGCGCATGGAGCCGGTGGAGCATTTGACCATCGACGTTCCTGACGCATACACCGGCACTGTGATTGAAAAGCTCGGCCCGCGCAAGGGCGAGATGACCAAGATGCACAATCACGGCTCCGGTCGCGTGCGCCTGGAGTTTCGCGTACCTAGCCGCGGACTGATCGGCCTGCGCAGCGAAATGCTCACCGAGACGCGCGGCACCATTGTGATGAACGCGCTGTTCGACGGCTACATCCCCTACCAGGGCGAGATTCCGCAGCGGCCCACCGGCGCTCTGGTCTCTGATCGCCAGGGCCTCACTACCACATACTCGCTCAACGGATTACAAGAGCGCGGCATCTTGTTTGTGGGCGCGGGCGTTGAGGTTTACGAGGGAATGATCGTCGGCGAGCACTCCCGCGACAAGGACCTCGACGTGAACGTGGTCCGCGAAAAGCACATGACCAACATGCGCGCCTCCAGCGCCGATGAGGCCATCCGCTTGGTGCCAGTGAAGGCTCTCAACCTGGAGCAGGCCATTGAATTTATTGCCGAGGATGAGATGGTGGAAGTTACTCCTAAGTCGCTGCGCCTGCGTAAGAAGGTCCTGCAACAGAATCGCCGGCCCAAGCGCTGGGAAAAGAATATCGAGTAAGGCTATTGATCCCGTCTGCGTTTTGAAAGGGCACGGCTTCAGCCGTGCCGCTTGACGACTCAATCAAAGTTAGGGCTTTAGCCCCTGAGGGTGCTTTTCGGGCTCTTTGCCATATGAACCATGTCTTGGATTTGAGACTTAAGGTTCACATTCAGATATTGCATAGTCGAGGGAAACGCGCTAATCTTTCGTCCATGAAAAGAACGACGCTATTGCTTCTCCTGGCTGTTTTCTGCTCTAGCCCAACAGAAGCGACCAATAACGCGCCCAAACGAGAAATCCCCTGCAAAACAAAAGAAAATGCGAACTCGTGTGATTGGACACACGGACGACTTGTCGTGGCAAATGGAAATCCATCATACCGATTGTGGAAGATTGGAACTCATCGAGTTCTTGGCATTTATAGTGGGCCGTCTGTTGACCGATACGGATTGGACAACGAAGGACCAGAGCTTCCTTCAAATGTCGAACGAAAACTCTGGGCCACGAAGGATCATCATCAGGCTAATGACATATTCGGTGACTTTGAGGTCTGCCCGTTGGAACCTGAGAAACCTGGCGTCATGCAAGCTGCCTGTATCGAGTCTGCCAAGAACATTGTCATTGAGAAATGATTCGATTGCCGAATAAACCATCGTTGATGCTGCTTTCCCTCAGTGCCGGTGCAACGTCTCTACTGCCACTTCGATCACCGCGAGCAGCACGCTGACAGCCGCCAGAAATCCCTTGGCACGTTGCCAGTGCTGCTCATGCCGCTCCATGCGCCGCTCTAGATCAGCCAAACGACCGCCGTTGCCGTCGCCCATCAAGCCTGTCATCTGCGTCTTCAGCACGCTCAAGTCGCTCAGCACCTGCGCTTCGAATTCATTCATCATCCGCATATACGAAGCTCCATTTATCCAAAGCTAACTGAAAATTTATTGTTTACGATCCCAGCGGCAGATTGATGAACAATGCCGTTGAAAACTCCGAGTAATTCGGTGGCGTGGAGCCGTCAAACATCCGGATATAGAATCGGTCGTTGGCGCAAATTCGAGAAAACGTCATCGACGATTGCGTTGACCGCATCACCAGCGACGGGTCTGTGCCCGCCATAAACGCAAAATCCATCGTCCGGATCTCGAATCCCCCGCCCGTGGGCGGCGTCGCGTTGGCGTTGACCGTTACCGTACTTCCATTCAGCGAGGTCACGGTCAGTCCTAAAAGATTAGCAAGCACGGTAAGAGTAACAGGCGCGGGAAGCCATGCATCGGCAGGCACCGTTGTGCTGGTCTTGATAGCCAAGTCATCAGCCCAGTCGTTGGCGAAGGCAATGGCATATTCCACCAGGTCGGGATAACTCGCGCGGTAACTCAGCGTCACGGTTCGCACTACCACCTGCGCATTCAAGCTGGTGGACGGCACATTCAGCAACAGCGCGTCGCCCGGCCACACATCGGCTGAGAAACTGAATCTGGTTCCCTTGTATGTGCCGCTCCACAGCGCGCTCACACCCGCAGATGCCTGCTCTATGGCCAGAGCAGCATTGCGGCAGTCCGCGGAACTGCGCGCCGGAGGATTGGTCACCGAACCAACCCATGAAGCCTCGGTTGGCATTCCAGCCTGCGCCAAAGCCTGCTGGCTGGCTGTGTTCACGGCTCGCCCTACAGCCCTGCCCACCGTGCGATAACTTACCGCAATCTGTTCACCGGCTACAGGCACATTCCCGTTGTAAAACACTACCTTGCCTGTGCGCTCCAGGTGACACTCGGCCGCCTCAGCCGTCATGCCCACCCGGCGGGTATAAGGACTGCCACTCGGCGGCGCACTCACCACCCATCCCGATCCGAGATTGGTCAAATTCAACGCGCGCATGGTCCCATTCAAATTGATGCTGCTCGCGGCTACTACATTGCAAGCGCCGGGAAGACTGGTAATCGCTCCGTCATACAGAGTTACCGGCATTCCGCCCACGCCTTTGACATACTGCTGAATCTCCATCTGTATGTTGGCAGGAGCCACATTCAACTCACCGCCAGAGGTAATTGCGCCATTGTCTCCAAAGGAGCGATAAATCGCCAGTTCCCGTTCATTCTCAGGGCAATGCACCCTGACGCGCAGCGTGTATTGGTAGGCTGGATTGATCGCATAAGCCGATCCAACCGGACTGCCTTGAATAAGTGGCTGCAATGTGACGGCTCCTGTGCCTTGCTGCGCCGTCGCCTGAAAGCCGGCAATGCACGTGGCCTGCCTGTCCAAGCCGACAAAGAAACCGGCCAACACCCCTGTGCTGCCCAAAGCAAGAGTGACTCCTACAGCCTCCAGCAGCAGAGTTCCGCCCATCTCCACAGGATCGAGCCAGGTCAACAATGTTTCCCCGTCAACTCCATTGCCGCCATTCATTGCCAGTCCGCCTGCACCCAGCGAGAGATAACCGGCTCCTCCGGTAACTCCCCACACGCTCTGGTTGATTTGGGCCTCATTAAAGAGTTCGCGGATAATTGTCGATTTGGATAAAGCGGAAAAGTATGGGCTTGCTGTGAGATAGAACTGCGTTGTCGCCCCGTCACCGAGAAAGTATTCGGTAACATAAGCAACCGGTTCATGATCGCCGCACACTGTTACATCGTTTGCCATGCCGCGCTTGACGCTGGCCGTGAACGTCAACGCTGCCAGGTTCAAGCTGCCGTCCGTCTCATTCAACGTATGCACTGTATTCTGTACAGGAGATACAGTCAGAGCGCCATTGATTGCGCGATACGCGGCTCGTGCCATGCTTGCCACCTGCCCGGCGCTCTTGCTCCATGACGCGCCAGGATCGGGAACAAAATTACTTACCGCCGAACTGAGTGACAGTCCTTGTGTCGACAGTCTGGAGACTCCTGCGCGAGTCACTAATGCCGTCATCAGAGCCCCAGCGCTTTCGCCTGTTGCTCCTGTGCTATGAGGCATCACAATTTGATCCAGCAAAAGCTCATCGCTCAAAGCCTGGATAGCAACCCTGTAACGCGGACCCTCTGTCGCCAACCCAGCATATTCCGGCAAGGGACTCACCACGATATAACCTGTAAAGTAATAAGTTCCATCGTCGCCCGCGACTGCAATGGATTGGTTGCGCAGCGGCATTGATAAGTTGCCGTTGGCCGGCAGGCTCAACCACAGTTGGCATACAGAGGGTTCGTTGAGTTTGCGCTCAATCGTTAACGGCCGCACTGCATCGAGCGCGGCCGTGTAGTCTTGCCCGTTGATCGTGATCTTCATCGTGACTCTCTGTCCTACTGACTTGCTGACTATGTAACTCGCTTAAACCAGTGCGTGGGCTGCGGGCAGGAAACTGCGATAGCAAACCACTCGTTCCCCATCCAATGGATCAGTTACTGGCAGAGCCAGAAACTGACCTTTGAGCAATACCCGCGCTAGTCCAGCCTTCTGTTTGCCATCCAAAGGCAATACGGCTTCTTGAGCGCTGGCATCCGCTTGCAGCCGTGGGTAGTGGAAGAAGATCCTCTCCCCCTGGCTGCCTTCCATCACAAATAACGCCGACCACTCCAGATAGAAACTTCCTCCCTCACGATCAACAAACCCGGTGACAGCTTGTAACTTGGAGCCCGCCGCCGGAGCGCCCCCAGGCAACGGTTCGGCAAGTGTCAATCCTGTGGAAGTTACTGCGGACACCAATGCGACGTTGAAGGTCACGCGCCGGATGTAATTCACATCCATAAGCGCCGTGCGAAGATACGCGCCTGAGATAGGCGCGCCTACATATCCGGTCTGCCCTGTGTAATCCGCGTCCAGCGCAACAATCGAGCCGGCAGAAAAAGTCGCCGCATCTGCCGATGCCAGCACGATGGATGTAGCTGTCGATCCGTTCAGCACGGTAAACGCTGCTGCCGCCGTGGCTCCGTCCGCCGCCGCTGCCCCACTCGCGGCAGCCAGCAGGTTCATGTGTTGCGAACCCGTCGCCAGAGCCATGGTAAGCTTGGTCCAGCTTAGGAATTCACAGCTCACCTGCGCCTCGAGCGATTCACGCACCTGCCCCAACGGACTGGCCGGAATGCCCGTCAACACAGCGGCTGTCTTGCTTCCCGGTTTGCGTGTAAACTCCTGAATCCACCCCAGGCTGATCCAAGGAGACGGCGGAGCGTCCAGGCTGAAACCACCCTGTTCCCCCGGATCGAAGAGCACGGGCGTCTGCGCTGTCCGGTTTACCGGCGCAAAATAACCGCGGATGCGCCGCGCCACCGGTGCGGGAGCCGAAAACCAATTTGTCGCCATTTACTCCCCCTGCTCCTGGTAGCTGTAAACCATCATGCTTGCGGTACGGCTCAGCCGGTCCCGCTGGACTACGACAGGCGCGAACCCTGGTTCGTCCCAAAATACCTTTGTCAGCGTGGGTGCCGGCGGAGTTGCCGAATAGTTGAGTTTGGCGGTATAGAAAGGCTGCACCATCGCCATAAGTTCCTCGTCCATCTCACTCAACGACCGGCCGCGATCCAAGCCGCCATAACTTTGCGTTCCGCAGGTTTGATAAATTACCTCGCACTGCTCGGCTACCATCGTCGAGCCTAGATCGAAATCGACACCCAGGCCGAGCCAGCGCAAAATAAACACGTCGTTGGGTAGCTGGCTGAATGGAGCCTCGGCTTCCTCCGCCAGAATTCCCGGCCGCACTGCGCCACGCAGCAGGATCGTCCGCTCCGGATTGATCGCCGCCAGCCGCGTGCGCAGCGCCATATAAAACGAATCTTTTGCATTTTGCATGGAGTTCCTTATGCCCTGCGCCCATCGCATTGCGCTTCTGACAGTTGCTTGCTGTTCACTGACACTGTTCTCGGATCACTGTCTTTACACAGCCTGCTGCCTTGCTTCCCGCAAGAGCAGCCGGTAGAGATATATCTGGCCGAAAGCTTCGTTTGTGGCAACTGACTCAATCAGGTAATTCTGCCCGGCAACCGTAACTGCCAAAGTCATGGCAAACAGAGCCTTGGCTGATCCCAGGTCCAGAGCATTCACCTGGCGCTCCACCCCTGTGGCCGAAATCAGTAACTCCCACTTTGACTCGCTATTTTCCTGCCAGGTGGGGCGCAGCTTGCGCAGCGCCACCGGGCTCACCACCACTTCGGAAAAGGCCGTTGCCACCAGCCCCACCTCCGACTGGCTGCTCGTTACATTCGCGCCCGTTACCCGCAGAAGGGCCGTCGTTCCTGTCACGCTTCGCAACAGGGCATCGGCCAGCATCCGAGGCGCTCCCATCGGGCTACGCGCCGCCGTATCGCTCATTCCTCACCCCAGCCTGTTCGCCACGTAGGTACGCAGCCAGGCCTGCACCGTTTCGTCTACCAGCGAACTTGAGAAATATTGCATCTGCATTGTGTCGATTTTGGTTCTGCTCGCGTTCAACGCCGGCGTGGATTGCGCATTGCGCACTATCTGCGCACATGCCGTCTTCACGTCGTCGCTAATCGTTGCCAGCCCCGCCGTGTAAGTGACTGCCACCTCGTTGTACGGCAGCCCAAGCACATTCCACGGCAGCGTCAGCTCTCCGCTCACGGGATCGTAATCCACCGTGCCCGGATCAATTGCCGTCCACTGCCCCGGCAGTGAAAACGCCAGCGCAATCTCCGCTAGCGGCTCATTTGGGAGTTCGCCGCGCCCTGGTCTCGTGTAACGGCCCTCGATGCTCACCAGCGGCGTCGTGGCTGTTCCCAGCGGCGCTAATGGCAGATAGCTCAACAACACCCTCTGCGATCCGCTGGTCAACCGCAGCTGCTCCGTGTACTGAATCACGTTCAGATCCGGCCGCCTGCAGTAGCTGTTGATCAATGCCGTGGCTGCCGTAATCCAGTCAGCCGTCGTTCCTGCCGGCAAGCCATAATTCTGATAATCCGCTGGCTGCAGATATGCCATAACCTATCCTTTCGAAATGCAGGGTATATGAAACAGGAATCAGGGATTAGAATGCAAAGACATTCGTGCTCGCCGCGCCTACATGCGAAAAGTAGAGCAATGTTTTCACCACAATCGAATCGGTGAAAGCAATCAGGCTGACTGTCTTCTACTCCCTAATCCCTGTTCCCTGTTTTCTACCGGTCCACCAGAACCTGGTAGTGCGCATAGTTAGCGCCCTTCACCACGGGAGCGCCGAACTTGACTGCGACATACTGCTGTGCCAGCGTGTTCGGCAGCCCCAGTTGGAAGATTCGCGGCGCCGGATCGCCGAGCCAGTGGTACTCGATCAGATCCTCTGTCACGATGTAGGCCGGCAATACCGCCGTGCCCGAACCCGGCGTGCCTGTGTAGCTCAGGCTCCAGTCGGGAATCAGCGGCAGGTCGCCCGCCTGCGTCGAAAGCATCTTCACCCGGACTCCGCCCGTAATGCTGTCGGTATTTAGCACCACGTTGAACTCAGCCTTCATCTCCCGGTCGATCAGGTCCAGCAGAACCGGGTTGGCGTAGATCGCTGTGGGCCGGATTTGGAAGCCGTTGTTGGCCACCATCTGCGCCACCGCCGACTTGATTCCATCCACGATGGAGGCCGTTGTGCCGATGGTCGTGGTAAGTCCGCCCGCCACGATCTGCGGAATGACGCCCATGTACTGCGTGGTCGTCGGCGTGCTCAGGCTGGTGTCGTTGCCGTTCCACAAGGCCACATCGTGCGCCACCATTACGCCGCTTACCGTGTCCACCAGGTCTTTGGCCTGGAGATAGGCAAACTGTTTCTGCTGCTCGCCCAGTTCAACATCGAACAGGTTGTAGTTGATCTGTGAAACAATCGCTTTCAACGGCACGCTGCGCTCCACGCGCGTCGGACTTACCACCGTCGGCACGATGCTGCGCGGATTCACAAAGCCGGCCGTTCCCGGGTTTGGAATTGCCATCTCCTCGAAGAACCGCGACGGATGCCCGGTCGCCGGAACTTGCTTGATGCGCTGCCCGAAGGGGCTCGAACGCCGGCAGATGTCGAAAATTTCGGTCTGATACAACGGAACTTCGATAGCGCCCGGTCCGATAAAATCCGCTGCCGCGTGAATGTCTGCAAAGGTTGCGTTCATAGGCTCTTTCCGCCCCTCCCTGGGGCCGTTGCTTGAGTGATCAGTGATCAGTTAACGTCGATCAGCAGTCAGGGTAGTGGTCATACGTAACTGACCACGGATCACTGACAACTGAAAACTGCTTTTATGCGATTGCGCCGGCCCGCTGCAGTTGGGTCTTTACCGCAATGCGCTGTTCCAGGCTCAATCCGGCCAGTGCCGCATCAAGGGTCCGCACGTCCACCGGACCTTCGCCGATTCCGTGCTTGGCCAGCATCTCGCTGGTTGTCGAGGGCAGCGTCCGGCGTAGCGGACTCAAAACATTTTGCGCAGCCCCGGCCTTCAACTCGGCCAGCTCCCGTGCCGTTGCTTCCAGCTTCTCCACCAGTTCCGCCTCCCGCCTGCTCTGGTCGACGGTCGCCGAAATCTTCTCCACTTCGCCGCTCAAGGCGCCTTGCCGCTCCTCAAGCCAGCTCAGCGTCCGCTCCAGCAGCGTTGTTGCGACTTCCAGCCGCTCCGTAATCTCCTGCTCTTTGTTTTCCATTTCATTCCTTTCGTCAGTTGACAGATCACAGCTGACAGCAGACAGTTACCCGCTGCCAGTTATCAGCTTTGTTGTCGGTTGCTTGTTGTAGATGAGCCGTTTTCGGCTGTGCGCGTTTAGCTGTGTATTGTTCGCTGTTTTCTGCTAACTCGCCATGCGGAAGCTGGTAGCCAGGTAGGCCGCCTTGTTCCGCAGCAGAATAGCCGCTCCGGTAAAAGTCACGCGGGTCAGCTTCCATACCTCGGCCCGTATATCTTCCACCCGCGCATCGGCCAGCTCATAACTCATGCCCAGCGACTCGGGCTTTTGAGCCTGGATTTCCCCCGCCACCTCGGGAAAGTCGCGCGCATACAGGTAACCGCGAACCACCAGCCGCTGCCCCACCAGGTCCGCTTCGGTCAGCAGCCCGATTTTGCGCCGGGCATCGTGGCCGTCCCAGCCCGGCCGGTAGTCCACCGCCATGCCCAGCAGCGAAGGCAGCGCCTTCTCCGCCGCCTCGCGCGTCAGCATCACCCGATGTCCGCGCGCTCCCGCCGGCGCCTTGTCGCTGGCTGAATTCACCATCGTCAATACCCCCTCGAACGGTACCCGGTTGGGGTGCCCATCCACTTGGGGAATCTTTACCGCCATCGCTTCCAGTCTCATGCGCTCTCCGCTCTATAGAGAAGGACAAGGGACTGAGAGGCTAGGGACTAGAAGATACGCAGTTATCCGAAGCCCTGGTCACTTAGTCCCTCAGTCCCTATGTCCCTAGTCCCTACGTTCCTGCTTCTGTCCCTTCGCCCGTCAACTGCACCGCCCCATCCTGTCCCAGCGGTCCCAGCCCCCGCATTGCCCGTACCTCGTTCACCGTGTACACGCCTGCCTGCAGCAGTTGTACCTGCACAGCCAGCTCCGTCTCCTCGTCTCTCGCATTCAGTTCGTTGAAGACAAACTCGAACTCCCGCCATCCGATGCACTTGCCGAACAGGTCGCGAGTGATGTGCCCAGCCAGCAGCATTGCCAGGGGGGAGATCGCGCCGCGGAAGGCCTCATCGGTCATCTCCTCCGCAGTCGACTTGTTAACATCTGCCTCCAGCCCCAGCATCAGCGGCGGCAGCCCGAAGGCGTTGGCCACCATCCGGATCAGAAACTCCTGCCAGGCCAGCCGCATATCCGCATCGGTCCCCTGGGCAAAGCGCAGCACCTCCGGCTTTTGCTCGCTCGAGATCAACGGCACCCGGCCAGTCCCCTCAATCTCGTCCTGCCACCAGCGGATCAGCCGGTCGTGCTGCGCGGGCGTCGCCTCGTTCAACCACAGCGCATATTGCGCCACGGAGTTCGCCGCCAGCTTGCCCGCGAAGCGGTGCGCGCTCAAAAACTGATTCACCGTTTCGAAGGCCACTTCCAGCGGCCCCAGCCCAAAGGGTGTAAAGCTGCGCGGATTCATGCGCACATACATCAACTGGTCGTCGCGCAACTCAATCGCGCTCGACGCCAGTTGACCCGGCAGCGCCTGCGCATACCTGGGCGTCTCCGGCTGCCCATCCCACCGCGGATTGATCCGGATCGATGCCCCGTCCATTGCCCACAGCATCGCCGGCCGCTCTCCGTCGCCGGTCGGCTCCATCTCGATGGCTCCGTACCCGCCCGTCAGCGCATCCTCGATCACCTGCTCAATCAAGGTCCGGAAACTATCTACAGAGTTCGGCTCCTCCAGTGTTCTGCGCAGCGCCCGCAATTTTCGTTCCGCAAAGGCCAACTCTCCGGACTTCACTCCGCGCCGTACCCGAACCTGCCAGTCCATCGCGGCAATGCGATCCTTGATCACGTTGATCGCCCGCCGCACTACCGGCGTCTCGGCAAACCGGCGCAGATTCATCGGCGTCGGCTTGGGCAGGTGTTGCCCCGGAAATTGGACCGGACTCAAGATCGCAGGCAGCGCAAGCGTCCTTCGCTCCGCCTCCGCATCGCCCGCGCCCGCCGCCAGGTCCGCCCGCCGGCTACTTCCGGTCGCCTGCCGCCAGATCTCCCGCAACTGCTCTCCTACCTTCACGCGCACCTTCCTTTTCCTGCCGCCCAAATAAAAAAGGCACAACCCCCGAAAGGGCCATGCCTCGTCTTTATTCAGCTTCTAGCTACTAGCTGTTAGCTGTTAGCTCAATGCTCTGGCCATCAACATCAACGGCCAGTTCTCACTCACAAAACATACTCTACAACAAACACCAGAAACTATCTGCAAAATTTCGGCAGAAATCTCGCAGAAAAAGCTAGAAGCTGGCAGCTAGAAGCTGCTTTTTCACACCCGCAACTCCCGTCGCGCCGTCTCCGCCACCCGGCCCAGGTCCGAGGTCGTCAGCACCCTGATCTGGTGCTCTTCCATCGTCTCCACGCCAAAGCGGTAGACCTCCAGCCGTTCCGGCTCCTCGTCGGTCGCGCCCAGTCGCGCCGCCGGCTCAATCACAGCAGTCAATTCCAGTTCCGCATTCTCCACTCGTTTCACACCGGCCCGCAATCCCGCCGATGAAAAAGCCAGCACCTTGGCCATCTCTACCCCCGGCTCCAGGCTCACCGCATGAAACATGCGGATTACGCCATTTGGTCTGTACCCCACGTCAATCCGCAGCGGATCACCCGGCCGCGTGTACTCCGAGGCAGCAATCCTCTTTCGCAGCAGATCCCACACCCCGGCCCGTTCAAACTCTGCCCGCATCCTTGCCTGGATCGCCGCTCGTCCGCTCAACCGCGGAACGCGCTCCCTGGGCGGCGGTTCCACATAAAGCTTCATCAGCTCTTCCATCCCCGCCGGAAGGCTCTCCGCCAGATAGGCCTTGGGCTCGGTCATCTGCACATTCAACGAGAGCGACTCACTGAGCAGCCGCATCAGATTCCCATCCGGCTCTGCCTCAAAGCGCCTCCGCAGCTCGCTCTCCATTCCTTCCAGCAAAGCTGTGTCAGCCTCGGGGTCCAGGCAGCGCACGCGGCGCCAGTCGCGGGTAAAACGCACCGCCGCTGGATCCCCGCTACCCTGCTCGCGCAGGATCACCCCGATATGCACATACTCGTTCCTCACCGCATCCGGCACATACCGGAGCAGTTGAAACTCGCATGCCCGCCGCTCGCTACCGTTGCTCATTCCTGGCTCTTGCCCCTTCTACATCACTCTCCCCGCAATGTTAGTCCCCCACCGCTCCTCTTTCCAACCCTCATTCTTCACATCTTTTCCCATCCCCACCCATTTTGGAAATGGTTTCCTGTCCGACTTCCCGAAGCCTTCAATCAGCTCCCGAATCCGGCTTCGCCGCGCCAGCAGTTTCTCCACCAGCGCTTCCATTTCGCTCAGGTCGCCGCCGTACCACTCTGGAGGAACCTCGCTGGCCGCCGCCCACACCGTTTCAGCCGCCATGGTCTCCAGCCGCGTCAGCCAAGGTTCAAAGCACTCCCACCCGGTGATCTCCCGGTACACATCGTTGCGGTAATACACCCCGCGCAGCGACAGATCCTCAAATCGCCATTCTCCGGCGTGAAAGCAATAACCGTAATCGATGAAGACCGCCCGGTAGCGCCGCTCCCGCTGCTTGCGCTGAAACACCGCCTGCCGGCCATTCGCATTCCCAGTCCACTTGTCCAGCGCCAGAATGCCGGCAAATTCATTCAGGTTTCTCACCTCGGCCATCTGCTCTTCAGGCAGGTAATCCACCACCTGCCCCGGCATCAGACCGCCCACAAACCGCGACCCGAATTGCAGGCCTGCCTGGCATCGCACTCGCGTTCGGCCCAGGTCGATCTCCAGCTCCGGCGTATTCTCCACCAGCCAGTTCGAGACCTCCACTAACTCCACTTCCGGAGCCGTCAACCCCGCCGCCGTCGCCAGCCGAGAGGCCAAAAACTCGTTTGCCAGCACCCGCATATGCTGCGGGTTGTTCTGGAACTTCACCACGTAGACGTGCCCATCCGCGCCCAGCATCAACTGGCCTTGCGCTCCGCCCCGCATCCTCCGGATATGCTGCACCGCCAGTACTGCCAAACTCCCACTCCTGCCTGCTTAGGATCGTTACTCGCATTTTAAGCGCTCAGACCCGGAAAGCAGCTTTCAACTCATGCACTCCGATTGCACAGCGCCAGTTTTGGCCCGAATGTACCTACGAATCCCGGGTAACTATTAACCCTGGCAGCTAGTAGCTAGCGGCTGGCTCTCCCTTGCAACTCAGCCCGCGCTCCCAGCCCAATCGCCATCGCCATCACCCGGTCGTCATGCATTCCCAGCCGCGCCCCGCTCCCGCCATCTTGCCTGCGCACAAAGCATCGGCACTCCGCCAGCAACCGACGGCTCTGAAAGCACTCCGGCCGTTCAGCCAGCGCCGCATCCAGCCGTCCCAGCGCCACCGGTCGGCTCATCG
>Ga0364920_10049_pt1 | contig 56311 bp, 62 predicted proteins | sample SorcelJu500001C8_FD_206961 | JGI IMG/M metagenome (GOLD analysis project Ga0364920, IMG submission 206961) | Enriched cells from Trout Bog Lake Hypolimnion, Wisconsin, USA - BchlTB.June20.5000.01.C8 | ecosystem: Environmental > Aquatic > Freshwater > Lake > Hypolimnion/Profundal zone | place: USA...
GCTATGATCTTCTTTAGTTCTTCTTTGAGAGATTCTAAGGATATATCAAGTACGTGAGCTGCCTGGTGCAACAAGATGTCCTGCTTGAGTGAGTCATCGATAGTACTAATAATATCAGTTAATTTACGTGCTAATTGTAATTTTTCTTGTAATGGCTTTGTCATAAATTGGGATCCGAGCTGGTTTAAGAAAAAAGTAAAAATATCAGGAGCTTGCTCAATCAAGCTAGATAAATTTCCTTTTTTTTGCAGAAATGAAGCAGGATCTTCACCAGCTGGTAAACAAATAACCTTTAAATCTAAGCTTGCCTGCCAGGCCATTTGGGCAATACGAGTGGTTGCTTGGGTACCGGCATTATCACTATCATAAATAATATACAATCTTTGAGCGTAACGGCTTACTATGTCTAAATGGTCGGGAGTGCAGGCGGTACCTAGAGTAGCAATGGTATTCGTGAACCCTGCACGTGCCATACTCAGACAGTCGGTGTAGCCTTCTACCAAATAAGCAGTTTCGGTTTGTTGTATTGTTTTTTTTGCTTTATCAAGACCAAACAGCAATTGCCCCTTAGTAAAATAATCATTTTCCCGTGAATTGTAATACTTAGCACGTTCTTCTCCGGCTTTGAAAATGCGTCCACCAAAACCACAAATACGCCCCAAATGATCGGCTATAGGAAAGATAATGCGTTCTTCAAATGACGAGAAAAAAATCTGTTTGCCTTTGCTCAGTACATTTGCCTGTACCAGATCATCAGTCAAAATGTTAAGACGCGCCATGTCTTTAATGAATTGATTTATTGCAGGAAGCCCACCAGGGAAGTAGCCGATGGTAAAAAGTGTACTAATTTTGTTATCAATGCCGCGTGAATTAACATAGGCCGTAGCAGTGACTGATTTTCCCAGCTGGGCATGACACCATTGTGCAACAGACTGGCAGACTTGATGGTACTGTTTTTTTTCTTGGTGCGCTTTGGTAACAGATTCCTGATTATTCTCTTCTAGTACAATGCCAAAACGTTCTGCCAAATGTCGTGCAGCTTCTAAGGGAGAACAATGTTCAATCTGTGAGACAAATGAAATAATATCACCGCCAGCATGACAACCAAAGCAATAAAAAATCTCTTTATGGGGGCTCACCGTGAATGAGGCAGTTTTTTCTGCATGAAACGGGCAGTGACCTTTCCAGTAATTGCCAGCTTTTTTTAATGATGCATATTCTTTGATAACATCAAGTATAGAAATTTGTGATTTAATGGTGCTAAAAATATTCATTTGTTTTTAGTTGGTGTATAAAGACTCACATAGGCACATAATAGCATTGAAAAAAAGAATAAACCAAGAGCGATTAGCTGATGGATTGAGAATATTTGTTGTAAGTGCGAGGCAATAAATTCACGGTCTGCTCTGAAAAAATCAACACAGAATCGTTCACTGCTAATAAGAAGCAGATACCAGCAAAACAGCTGCCCAGGTTTTGTGGCCCGTCGTTGTACTACAAAGTAAAGAATAAGAAATATAGTGGTCAATGAAAATACGCTGTACAGTTGGGTAGGGTGCAAGGGAATATTTAATAGCCCCTGTGCTCGTGGATTAGTAAAAATTACTCCCCAGGAGCTAGTTGTGGGGATGCCACAGCAGCAGCCGGCAAAAAAACAGCCAATTCTGCCAACTGCTTGTAATAAGGGGGCATACAAAGCAAGAAGGTCAAAAAACGGTAATAGGGGAATATGATAGACACGTAAGTACGCGGGAATAAAAAAAACTAAGGCAACAAGACCGCCCATGAACGAGAATCCACCATGCCAGATAGCAAGCCAATCATACCACGCATTAAATGTGTGCCATTCGTGAATAATGTGCAATATGCGGGCACCTACCAATGCAACGAGAGTTCCCAGAAACATAAAATGTATAAATTGGTCACTAGTAATAAGTGATTTGCGTCGCGGGTCTCGGAGCACGAGCCAGCAATACAATATAATGCCAATTACCATAGCAAGACCATATGATTGAATAGCAAAAGTACCATACAAGGGAAGAATTTCTGGATACATACAATTTCCATAGTAATGAACAAGCTGATTTTCTTTTAGTGTAGCGTGAGTACAATGATATGAGAATATTATTCTATAATAGTTCTTTTTACTGGTGTGGCATTTTCAACTTGTACACGCCATTCATCGTCCCATGAAAATGTCAGGTCATGGCTTTGGCTTCCTGGATTTAACTTAAACTCAATAATTTTTGCACCTTGTCGGTGGGAACCAAACTTATAATCATAGCGCACTAATAGTTTATTATTTTTAACTTCTACTTGTGCTGTTTCCCCTTGACCAATAAGTTTGTTATTGACGCGAATATCAAGAGTGGGGTAATGCATAAAGATATAATGGTAGCCGGTAGCTTGTTTGGTGATTTTATTATTGATGGTGATCATTTTTTTTTGTGATGGTGCTAATGCTGACTTTTCAAGCGGTTTTTGTACTGATTTGTTTGAGCTTACGATAGTTGTAGATACTGATTGTGCCCAGATACCACAACTAATAATGGTAGTTATTACCAGTGCGTATCGTATATGATGCCCCATACTTCCCCTTTTTTGTAATGTACCCTAACCAGACAAGAATAACAGTTTTGTAAAAAGTAAAAGAAGCATTGGTATAAATAAACTGTTAATAAACAATCCTAAAAGAAAATTCAATCCTTGGCTTAAGTAATGTAAGTGCTGGCTAAAAAGAGAAAAATATTGCTGGGGGCATTATCGGTAAATTACAATTATAATATAATCCAAGGGGGAAGTATGAAAAATATAGTACCAGTGATAATGGTAATGTTATTCACTTGTAATTTGTATGCTGCCCGGGCAGCAGTTCAATTTAATGAAAATTATATCCGCATCGTTGCGCCAGCGGGCCAGTGTGGCATATTATCATTACGACCAAAGAAGATGCCTGACGTTGGTGTTCTTGAAGTTATTTCGACATTGCATGGTTATGTACCTAAGGATAAAAAGTTAGTATCAACGACTGAATTGCCAGGTCTTAAACTTGGGTCTTTTACTTTTGGTTCACCGCAACCAATTCAAGTAGTTTATGATTGGGCAGGTTTTGGTACCGCAATGCATTATCGCATTTATTGCCAAATAAAAGAAAAGAATGGCGTACGTACATTGGTATCATGTACTGATTGGTTGGAATTTGCTACAAAAGTGGGTAATTGTGCTCAGGCAAGAAGCTTGATACAAGCAGATCCGCTTAACATGGACCAGGCAAGCAAAAAATAGTTATTGTTGTTGCTCTATTTTTTTGTCATCAATAATAAATTCAATATCACACCAAGGATGCCAAACTGCTTTCCATTGATAGCCATTATCAAACCAGATAGGAAGTTTATGAGCGACTAATATGTCGGCAAGTAATAGTTCGGTCTCATAAGAGTTGAGATGATAGGTGAAAGTAAAAGAGAATGACATAAAACGGCTTACTACGCGCAAGACTGCTGCCATGAATTTTTCAATATGGACCACATGAACTGGCCGAGGTATATTTTCCTGGGTCCTGTTTTTGCTTTCTAGAATATTCTGAATTATCTGATTGCGTATTGAAGCAGGAAAATCTGGTGATAGGCTTATTTTCACCACACACGCATTGTTAGCCACAGATACTAGGGTAGTCTGGTTAGGTTTAATAACCTGTCCATTAATACTTACGATTATTCCACTTTTGGCTTGCTCTAACTCTTTAAGGTCAGAGGTCAAATCAAGAAGGCATAAAAAATCATGAATATTATTTTTAAAGCGCTTCTTCTGTGACATTTGATGATGAGGAACCTTTAAAAGGTGTTTTAATTGACCATCACCTTGTTCTTGTCCTTGAAGCATAATGCTGCTCATTACTAAAGTGCTTATGAGAAAAAGAAAACGTTTTTGCCATTTCATGCATCCTCCATCGTATACGGGTTAGCTTATACCTAGTTTTGCACTCTCATATCCCAGTTTACCAGATTTCAAGAGAAATAGAAAATCAGAGGACCCTAAAATAGGCCATTTTTCCAATAAATTTTCTACCTGAATTGCCGCAGGAAGTATAAAAAAGATAACAGTTGTTGTAAATGATGATATAATCAGCATATACAACTATTTTATGCCTGATAGTTCACTATAGGCCGTTTTTACGATCCCTGCCATATCTTTTCTCATTGAAATCATTATTAGGCAGGAAAGGCTATTATCGTTCAAAATTGACCAAAATGGACGTTTTAGAGGGGTTATTAGTACCCCCCCTAAAGGGCTGTTTTTTAGATATTAGAGGCAATTGATTCATTTCTGACAAATAAATGAGCCAACCCCAGGTAAGAGTGCCAGCAATACAAAATATGCTATTGTTTGATGAGAATCTTTAAGTATGAATTCAGCATAGGCCTGAGCAAATTTATAAGAAAAATAGAAACTAGCAAAGGGGATTATGAATAACCAGGCAGTAGATCCGATTCGATTTAATAACTGTTATGATAACCGTTCTAGATTAATTACAATTTTACCAGTAATGCCAGCTCGTGTAATAACATACTTACATGAACGCATGGTATAGGGTTCCGCACTACTTATGGGTGTACAATCAGGAAATATTGCACGGATTAGTGGTATTTGAGATATATCATACCCTGATATATTTTTAATAATAGCAGTACGCACCGTGCGAGGCATATGTGCAAATACTTGGTCTTTTTCAAGCTGGGTAATAATTTCAGGTATGTTGTTCCCATTCCATGCATAAGTCCATGTATGCTTTTCTGGAATTTGTCCCCTATTCTGGTACCAATGCCATCCTGCAAGAGCAAGAGTGCCACTTGCTAGAGCAGTTCCCATTAATAGATTACTAGGTAGTTGATGTGATTCTAGATGTTGGCCTGCGTGAGATTGTGATGCAACGCTGACGAGGCAGAGTAATAAAAGGTTGTTTTTCATAATAACCCAACTTACTAAATATCAGTATTTTTCTATTTTTATTTATTATATTTATATTCTATTTTAACATATTATGGAAAAAAGGAAATAAGTCCCTAAATAAGGGCATTATAGAGGAATATTCGCCCTACTGAGTGCCTTGGAGGATTTTTAGATGGTTAGTCCCGGATTGGGTTTTTTTGACTTTTTAATCATATTCATATGATCGCGGGCTTTGAAAATTAGCAGTGACAATGCTGCTGGGGTCATCCCAGGGATTAATGATGCCGCTGCAATGGTAGTGGGTTGATGTTTTTTTAATTTTTCTTGGAGTTCTTTAGATAGCCCTGACATATTAATGTAGTCAAAGTCAGTAGGCAACTCAAGCTCTTTATACTGCTGTAATTTTTCAATCTCTTTTTCTTCACGTTTTAAATAAGGGCCATAGCGTATTTCAGCATGAATTGTTTCTACGGCACGGTCAGAGAGATTTTTTCCGGTAAGGGTTCGTAATTGCTGGGCATAGGTTTCATTATCACCAAACAATTTTAATAACGTGGCATTATTATGACCAGCTTTCAAATCATGCAATGTTTGATTAACAATTTCTTTTTCATTGAGAAAATCTTTATAGAGCTCTTGTTCAATGAGCCCTAAATTATAAGCACGGTCGCTCAATCGTAAAAAGGCATTGTCTTGACGCAGAATTAATCGGCGCTCTGCACGTGAAGTGAACATGCGATATGGTTCATCTACGCTCATAGTCACTAAATCATCAATCATTACGCCAATATAACTTTCTGTTCGGTCCAAAATAAAAGGGGCTTGATTGCTTTGTTTTAAGTGTGCATTAATGCCTGCGATAATACCTTGGCCTGCTGCTTCTTCATAACCGGTGGTACCATTAATTTGTCCTGCAAGAAATAAACCATTAATTGATGCTACTTCCAGCGTTTTTTTCAATTGATTCGGTAATACAAAATCATATTCTATGGCATAGCCCGGTCTGGTGATTACTGCATCTTCAAAGCCTTTAATGGTACGTACATATGCTTTTTGTACTTCATAGGGGAGCGATGTTGAGATTCCGTTAGGGTAAATTTCTTCTGTTGAAGCACCTTCTGGCTCGACAAAAATATGATGTGCCGTTTTATCTTTAAAGCGTCCCACCTTATCTTCAATTGAAGGGCAGTAACGGGGACCGATTCCTTTGATGTTGCCGCTATACATAGCTGATAGATGAAGATTGTTACGAATTATTTCGTGTGTTTTTTCATTGGTATATGTAATATAACAAGCGTGTGAACTAGTCACTTTTTGTGGATAAAACTCAAACAAGAAGTTTAAGTTATCTGGTTGTTGGTATTCAAGTTTTGAAAAATCGATGCTTGAGCGCAATAAACGGGGTGGCGTACCTGTTTTAAGGCGACCTACTTTTAGCCCTGCTTGTTGCAAGATAAGAGACAAATTGGTTGCCGCTTCTTCCCCTTGTCTTCCCGATGAATAGTTTATTTTGCCAATGTGTACGGTGCCATTTAAAAAAGTACCAGTCGTTACTACCACACAGGGAGCAAGAAATTCTGCACCATCGCGGGTGCGAATGCCACGGACATTCTTATGTTCATCAAAGTAAATCTCTTCTACCATGCCCATACGCAGGGTCAGGTTGGGGGTATGTTCTAGTATCTGTTTGCTGAGCTTATTATAGGCATATTTGTCGATCTGCAGTCTCAGGCCTTGTACGGCAGGTCCTTTGCTGGTATTAAGCATACGTGCTTGTAAGTAGGTCTTGCTGCAAAGCTTTGGCATAAGACCACCAAGTGCACTAATTTCATATACAATATGCCCCTTGCCTACACCACCAACAGCAGGATTACAGGGCATTAAACCGATATTGTCTAAATTTAAAGAGATTAGTAATGTTTTTGAGCCCATTTTGGCAGCTGCATAGGCTGCTTCAATGCCAGCATGACCGCCGCCAACAATAATAACATCAAAATCACGTGTGGTGTAATTGCTCATATGCTATAGAGTACTTTTCTGTGATGATAAGAAGATCCCTAACATTTAAAATAGTGTACGCAATCTTGGTAATAAGCACAAGATTGCGTACTGTTCAAAGTTCAGAGTTCATTATCCACTAATAATTTTTTAGACTAATTTAGCCATTGGTCAGACGTTTTTTAAATGCGGCAAAGAGACTTATTAAGGTCATTTTATTGCTTGTTACTTGTTCAACATAAGCAACAGTCCCTAAGATTGCTTTCTCTAAGGCGACTATTTTTGCTGCAGCAGTAGCATCTACCATATTAAGCAAGGTACGGAGTTGGGCAACTTTCGCTTTTAAATCTTGACCCTTATTTGCCAGATTGAGCAAGGTTGGTTTTAAAGCAGTTGATAATGCAGTTGGATCTTTTTGACCGCGTTGTGTTTCCATAGCATTGTATAATTGCTCTAATGCAGGAATAAGCGTATCAGCTAAAAGATCAGCGCAGGTTAAAATTTGTTCTTCTGTTGATCCATCAACAGGCTGTTTGCTTATTAACTCTTTTACTATCTGGCTAACCATCTTAAGATCGTTCAAATTCTTTTTTGCTTCATTAATTTGATTACTGAATTTTTCACTACGTTCTTTTTGGTCGACAAACTTATTTACAAAGCAGAGGGTTGAGCGTGCTGCGGTATCTAATGAATCAACTAATGGTTGAATCCATGGAGCTACGGCTTGTACTTGATGCGTATACCCTATTGCTGTCACCAGAGGAATTAGTAATAACATTCTTAATTTCATAATGTTCCTTTTCATAATTAAAGCTGATACAGCCACGTATATAAAACTATAGGCTGCATTGTAGAGTTTCATCATATGGCCACGGAATTTGCAATTATTATGATTTTGCAAAGAAAATCTCGTTAATAATAATTGCTCCCACTGATGTACTATTTTTCATGATTTAATGAACCTCCATGATCCTAGTAACATTCTAATGCTCTTAATATATCTTTTAGTCTATCCTAGGGTTTTTTTTAGTCAAACTAGCCCCCTTTTTTATTGATTTTATAGGTATTTTTATATATTCTGAAACATCGCTACTACACAGCAAATCCGAAATAAATTGTTTCAATTTGAAAGATTATATGATCTACCATTTGTCCTTGTTGGCAATGAATTATTATTCATTTTTTAATGTTTTTCATTACGTAAGTTTTCGTGCCTTAGCGGCATTATTAACTACCCTGGCTATCTGTTTTTGTACCGGAAATTGGTTCATTGAAAAATCACGCCAACTGTTCAGGTCTAAAGCCCGTGAATGGACCCCAGAGACGCACCGAGCAAAAGATGACATGCCTACCATGGGAGGGCTTTTTATCATAATGGCAGTGCTACTGGGTAGTTTGCTCTGGTGTGATTTAACAAACCCACAAACATGGATTTTTCTGGCTTGTTTGGTAGGATTTGGGGCTATTGGCTTTTGGGATGATTGGGGCAAAATTCGATACCGTAAAGGCATCTCTGCTCGTACAAAGTTTGTTGCACAGTGGGCGGTTGCTTTTGCCATTGTCATTGCATGGATTGTTACCTGCCATGCTACCACAACAATTACCCTTCCTTTTTTTAAGCAATGGAACCCTGATCTTGGACTTTTATTTATCCCTTGGGCAGCATTTATTATTGTAAGCTGCAGTAATGCCGTTAATCTGACCGACGGTCTTGATGGGTTAGCAATAGGTTCCTTAATTCCTAATTTTGTAACTTTTTCACTTATTTGTTACTTAGCTGGGAATATGGTACTTGCTCATTATTTGCATATTCCGTTTGCAGCAAGCGCTGAGATAGCAGTTATTGGATGCACATTAGTTGGCGCATCACTGGGGTTCTTATGGTACAATGCTTACCCTGCACAGATTTTTATGGGTGATGTAGGGTCATTGGCACTAGGGGCCGGTCTCGCATTTATGGCTCTTATAGCTAAACAAGAATTATTGCTTGCCATTTGTGGCGGACTGTTTGTTGTAGAAACCGTATCAGTACTATTACAGGTATTTACTTATAAACGGTGGAAAAAGCGTATTTTTAAAATGGCGCCTATTCACCATCATTTTGAATTATTAGGCTGGCCAGAAGCAAAAATTACTGCTCGGTTTGGCATTATTTCGATTATTCTGTGTTTGTTGGCGCTTATTACTCTCAAGATGCGGTAACAACGGCCTCTTCTTTTAATGCTTCGTCTAAAATACCATTAACAAATTTGAAGGCATCTTTTTCAGCAAAACATTTAGCAAGTTCAATTGCTTCATTAATGATAATGCTGTGATCAGTAGGCGTATTGCGCAGTTCCCACAGAGCTAACCTGAGCACGAGTTTGGTACAGACACCAATACGGTCAAAGCGCCAATTGTGAAGTAATGGTTTAATTTCATTATCGAGTATGTCGCGATTATTAATGATTGTTTGGGTGACGCTAAACACTTCACTGTCGGTGGGAATATGCAGAGCAAATCCATGATTAAAATTATCAACAATTGCTTCTAATGAGCTTTCATAGTCGAAGGCTTCTGCGGCATATAATAAATGAAAAATCAGTGATCGTGTTTCACGACGGGAAAGATCATTATAAGAAATATCTTCTGGTCGTAATTCCTCTTCAACAAGAGTAATTGTGTCTGAATTGATAGCATCTGAACTAATAGCCATGTCAAAGTTCCCCTAAACTAGTCCTAGTTTTTTATTTTTTAACTCGTTCTATATAGCTACCGGTGCGCGTGTCTACCCTGATGTAATCACCCTCATTAACAAAAAGAGGAACCTGGATGACCATGCCAGTGTCTAATGTTGCTGGTTTGGTTGCGCCACCTTGGGCGGTATCGCCCTTAACACCTGGGGGTGTTTCTTTGACCATAAGCTCCATGTGCAATGGGGGTGTAACCGCAATAGGGCGATCGTCAAAATAAAGCACGGTGTAGATGGTTTGCTCTTTTAAATAATCGAGCACTTCTTCAAGCTGATCTTTATTTAATGATATTTGTTCGTAGGAGTCTTGGTCCATAAAATCATACAGGCCATCCTGTGCGTAGAGATAAAGCATTTGGCGATAGGCAAGGTCTGGTGCCGGAAACTTTTCTCCTGAGCGGAATGTTTCTTCATGCATAAGGCCAGTAAGCATGTTTTTCATCTTAGTACGCACAAAGGCGCCACCCTTTCCTGGTTTGACATGCTGAAAGTCAATAACCATGAACGGTTCCTCACGAAAGAGGATTTTGCTTCCTTTGCGAAAATCTGATGTAGAGATCACAGAAAACCCTTTATTCTCAAATAAATTTTCTAGTTATTATTCATTATAAGATGAGGGATGAAAAAAGCAATTGCTACTTGCGGTAATGCTGTTATTGAATGCCCAGGTTTTTGTTTCTATTGTTCATAAAGAACATAATGCTTCCTGTTGCAAGAAGGGTTCCAAAGACCACTAGGGGGAAAAGCCCGGTAATAATAAGCCCCCGAATGCAGGCACCCAACAAAAGCAGGCAACTTGCACTACCAGTAATAATAATAAACCAGCTTGAGTTGGTTGATGTGTTATATTTTGCACAGGCTAATGCCGCGACACTCAAAAAGTACGCAATAGCAGAAGCAAGGGCGGAAATTTGCTGCAATGGTACTTGGCTGCCAGCGGTGATTGCCAAATAGAGCAGGGCCAATGCACCCTCAATAAGTACACACGCAACAGGAATCATGTGCTTGTTAAGAGCGGTGATAGTGTTTTTGAAAAAAACGTGGTTATGTTGTGCCAGGGTGTATAAATTCCACGAGTTGCTGTAAATAATCCCATAACTGCCTCCCAAGGCACTGGCAGCAATTGCCAGGTGAAAAATAGCCGTTAATGTATGCAACGTGCTGGTGCTCAGTGAAAATAAATGGCCCAGCAACGCAGGGAAAGCGCCTAAATAACTTGCTTGCGCAGCCAACTGAGTACCTAGCAGGGCATAAAAGAGAAACTGGAATAAAAACACGAGTGCCATGACAATACCAAATGAAATAAAAATAGCCCGCGGACCATTACGCTCTGCATGCAAGATTTTACTGCTTAATGAGCAGGTTGCCTCAAAGCCTGCAGCCGCGTACAGCACTAATGGTAAAGAAGATGGAATGCCTGACCATATAATAGGGCTTGAGGCAAAAGCAGTGGGGCTGATAAAAAATAACCCCAGCAAAATAACAAAAGTGATGGGCACCATTTTTATCAAAAGAAATCCAAATTGAATATGCCCACCAGTGCGTAAATTAAATAAATTAAAGAACATATAAACAAGAAGTACCACAATGTCTAAAACGAAAGTATTTATATGAGAAAATAACGGAATCACTTGTTGACACAGCAGCATGGCAACATGAATCATTAAAATTGCTGAAGCAAGTTTGCCCGTAAAATAACTCCATGCGCTTAAAAAGCCGGCAAAGGGATGTATTTCTTGCGCAGCGAAAATATAAAAGCCGCCTGCCGGGTGCAGCTTAACCAATTGCGCAATGACAATAATAAGAGGCAGTACTAACAAGCCAACCAGAGGATACATAAATCCGCCCAGCAGCCCTGCTCGTTTTGCCAGTTCTACCGTGTTAATAAAAATACCGGCGCCCATCATGATGTTAATGTTGATCAGAATTGCGGCAAATAGCGTTAATTTATGGTCGCTTGACATGTAATGAGACCTCATAGGAAGAAGTGCGAATTATATTATCTGTACCATTATAGGTAGAAGTGTAATGAATGCCAAACAATTTGCTTTGGCCCAATATAATTATTAAAATTATTTTCATTTATAATAATATTTATTTATTCGGTCATTAAAATAAAATCAGTACTAACAGTAAAACCTATTTTGGAGAATATCATGTTACAGAAATTTATATTATCAGCGTTGATTTGTGGTGGTACTGTATCATCATATGCAAGCGAAGTTTCTGATTGGCAAAAAGCTGAGAAAGAAATGAGAAACAAAGTTGAATGGTGTGCATGGAATGACTTTAACAGCGTGGCGTTGCTTAGTGAAAAGGCTCTGTTTAGTTCTCGTCAGTACTGTGAAGAATTATTGCATTTGACTTTGCAACTAATAAAAAACAAAATCGAAAAAACAACAAATATTAAAACATCTGATTGGGATGATGCTGAATATGAAATTAAAGAACAGATTAACACATGTACCTGGGACCGTATGAATGGTCTAAGGCAAGCTGGTCACATTGTTAGTCAATCGGATCTTGAGAATTATACTGAACTGTGTGGAGAACCGTTTGAGTTGACCATGGAACTAATAAGAAAAGAAAGAGAATAGATGTACAGATAGTACACGCAGGTACATAACAAGTATTATTTTAAGGCGGTTGCCCATAAGCAGCCGCCTGTTTTTTAATAACTGTTTTAGTAGTGTAATGAATGCCAAATGATTCAATGTTGTTTCTTATACAAAGAATGACATTCTTTTGTTTTATTTTAAAATAATGGTAGTTAATTCAAGTAATCAGCGTGCCATTAAAAACAACCGGTTAAAAGGATATCTATGTTAAAGAGCATTGTATTATCAGTTCTGGTTACAAGCAGTGTAATTGCATTTTCCCATGCAATGGACAAAACACCAGTGTTTTGTAAATGTCTAGCGCAACAGTTGTCTGCTTGGGAAAAAGTTAACCAAGAAATTGTGCAAAGTAAAAACAAATGTAATGAAGATTACATGTGGTACCTTATATGGGGGAAAATTGCCAGGCATTAATGTTTTTGATACTGGTGAAATCTGTGAAAAACAATATGAAAATATTTTGCCAATAATGAGGGAACAAATTGAAAAAACAAAAAATAAAATGGAAAAAAACAACTGTAAAGAGTTGTATGATCAGCCTTGTACCAGCTAGATTTTATAATGTTAACTACTCTTTCGGGGGGGGCGATAACATAGATAGTGACCTTACTGAAAATACTTGTGACAAACCACATAGAACGATTATTAAAGCAATCGAAAAGCAGATTAAAAGAACAAAAAATATTATGGCGAAAGAGGGCTGTAGCTAAAGAAATTTAATTTTTTACCATGCTATACAACGGATTTTAACTTGTTGGGTGGCTCTATTTTTTTATAATGCTAATGTCACCATTGGTTTCTAAAATAGCATGCTTTACCTGATCAAAAGACTCAACGTGGCCATTACGGCGCACGGCACTGATCAAATCATTCTGACTAATATGGCAGCGGCGTAAGTTGTGCCAATCTACTTCCCCATTTTTTATTAAATAGCGGGGCGCGTCTTCAAGTACATACTCAAAGGTAGGAAAATAAAAGGAAAGTGCTGAGATAATCGAATGGATTATAAAGAGAAGCACCATAATGCCCAAACATTCAAAAAAGGGCCAAGAGCCAACAATAGCATCGGCCAGTACGTTACCAAAAATAATAATGAGAATAATATCAAAAGGACTGTTGGGTTGCAGTGCGCGCCGTTTGCCAAGGCGCAACAAAATAATGGCGACAAAATAAATAATTATTGCTCGTATCACCATCTGGTGAAACGCTGGTATTTCACGATGGATTCCCAGTGTATAATCAAAAAATTTAAATAGTGTTTCTTTCATACTATTCCTCGGTCATGTTGCATTGATTATGAATAGATAGATTAGGGTGAGTCAACAAAATTATCGCATGTCCGGCGGTTGCTTTGTTATCCTACCAAGAATGGGTCTTTTTTTAGGGGGAATAGTAATGGCAAAAGATATAAAGAGTATTGTTAACGAACTTGCAACTTATGCAGACATTGTAATTGGTGGTAACCGACCGTGGGATATTGCCGTGCATGATGATCGTTTTTATAACCGCATCTTGGCTCATGGGTCATTAGGGCTTGGTGAATCATACATGGATGGCTGGTGGCAATGTAGTCAGCTTGATGAATGCATAAATCGTGTTTTGCGTGCTGATATTGCAGGTAAGATAAAACCAACCTTGCCCTTGCTCTGGCATGCGCTCAAAGCGCGGTTATTTAACTTGCAGACCAAAGCACGCGCAAAGCAAGTGGGCGAAGAACATTACGATTTGGGTAATGATTTATATGAATGCATGCTGGGCAAACGCATGGTCTATACCTGTGGCTACTGGAAAGAGGCTGCAAATTTGGATGACGCGCAAGAAGCAAAATTAGATTTGGTATGCCGTAAATTAAATCTTAAACCGGGACAAAAAGTTCTTGATATTGGCTGCGGCTGGGGCAGCTTTTGCAAATTTGCTGCAGAAAAATATGGTGCTCAGGTTGTTGGTATAACTATTTCACAAGAACAAGCAGCATTAGGTAATGAAATTTGTAAAGGGTTGCCGGTTGAAATTCGTTTGCAAGATTATCGTGACGTGAATGAGCAATTTGATCACATTGTTTCACTGGGCATGTTTGAACATGTGGGATACAAAAATTACCGCACGTACATGCAAGCAGTCAGTCGCTGTTTGAAAGATCATGGATTATTCTTGTTGCATACTATTGGTACTAACATCTCAACTAATACCTGCGAGCCGTGGCTAGGAAAATATATTTTCCCTAATGGCATGTTGCCCTCAATTCAACAGATTGGTCAGTCAGCTGAAGGGTTATTTATCATGGAAGACTGGCACAACTTTAGTGCCTATTACGAACCGACGCTTATGGCATGGCATGCAAATGTGGAGCGTAATTGGCCTTCACTTAAAGAACGGTACAGTGATCGCTTTAAACGGATGTGGGATTATTATTTGCTTGGGTGTGCGGCCGCGTTTCGTTCACGCACCTGCCAGTTGTGGCAAGTGGTGTTGAGCAAAAAAGGTGTGCAAGGCATTTACCATAGTGTTCGCTAAGGAGTCTGTATGTGTTTTTCAGCATCAGCAAGTTTTGTTGCTGCGAGCACCTTGAGCATTATTGGGTTACTCAGTGTCTACACGGTGCGTGCCAAGCCCCGTTATTTTATGATTGCCGCAGTTCCCTTATTATTTGCTTTGCAGCAGCTGTGTGAGGGCATTATATGGATTTCACCAGTGCATTCCCTAGCGCGTGCCATTGTTCAATATGTTTTTTTATTTATCGCTGCGGCATTATGGCCGTGGTGGATTCCCACTTCTCTTTGGTTATGTGAACGGCGGCGACCACAAAAAAAATTGTTGCTGATAATCGCCTTGCTCGGTATCGTCTGGCTGTTAGGTATAAGTGTGCTGTTAATTATGTATGGCATGCAAACAATGGTGCAAGAGCATATTGCCTACCAAATCATGTTGCCGTTTATGACCCATGATGCGACCATGGTGCCCTACGCATTGTTAATAACACTGCCTTGTTTTATTAGCAGTTTGCGTGGTGCACGCTGGTTTGGCCTGGGAGTTATTGCCGCCGGCGTGGTTAGTTATCTATACTGGTATCAGTTTTATGGCTCAGTGTGGTGTTTTTTTGCTGCATTGCTGAGTTGCATGGTGTATTGGATGGTAAAAAAAGCAGTGCAATAAAATGTGACGTATTTTAAGATTTAAAAACTTCATATAGGGCAATTGATCCTGCTACAGCAGCATTCAAACTTTCGGTGCCGCCGGGCATGGCAATAGTCATCTGTTCATCGCATTGTGCTAACCAGCGCTTTGGTACCCCATGGGATTCATTGCCAATTACCAGTAGACATCTTTTGGAACTTATTTCTTCTGGTTTTATGCCGTTGCTTACTACCAGTGCTACTAGTTTAAGGTTTCTTTTGTGCTCAATGACTTGTTCCCACGTCCATTGAAAAATAGTTACCAAACCGATAGTGCCAGCGCTTGCCTGAACAACTTTGGGGTTCCACGGGTCTACGCCTTCAACGCATACGATAGATTTTGCATTCATTGCCGCAGCGGTTCGAATCAGAGTGCCCATGTTGCCCGGGTCAGCAAGATGTGCGAGCACAAGGCCATGAGTTACATAGGTAGGATCAGGGTCTTCAGGAATTTCAAATACGGCCAAAATACCACTGGGTGTTTCTGATAAGCTCATTTTTTTCATCACATTCTCACTCACCAGTGTTAACAGTGGTGTGCTGAGTTGTTCTTTAACAACTGCAGCTTGAGTATCAGTGCTATAGAGTTGTACCAACGTGTATGAACTGTGCAGCAATGTTTGGCAGACGCGGAGGCCTTCAGCAATGAATTTTTTATGCTGTTTTCTGCTTTTGCTATCATGTAATTGGCATACTAATTTTACTATAGAATTATCACGTGAGGTAATAAGATTCATGTTACAAATCTCCATTTAAAATTTTATTACGATAGTCTGTCATGAGTTGTACCATAAAGTGCAAATTATGAATGGTTGCCAGCATGTATCCGGTCATTTCATGTGCTTTGTACAAATGGTGCAAATAAGCGCGGGTATATTTTTGGCACACAATGCACACGCAATTTTCATCAATAGGTCTGAACGATTCCCGATGTGCGCTATGTAAAATTTTATAAGGGCCTTGCTTAGTAAATAGTAACCCATGGCGCGCGCAGCGTGTTGGATGTGAACTATCAAAAGTATCAATGCCTAACTGAATACTGCGTTCTAGTGATGCTAGATCACCAATGCCCAGCAGGTGATTTGGTTTAGTCTCTGGCAGGGCTGGTACCACGTAGCTCAGCATATCAAACATTTCTTGGTGTGTTTTGCCTAAGCTGCCGCCAATGGCATAGCCATCAAAGGGTAGGTTGCCCAAATAAATGCAGCTTTGTTTGCGCAGATCAGGACTTATTCCCCCATGCACCACGGCATACATTGCTTGGTTATTAGGATTTTTTAAATGCTCGGTGAGCGAGCGCTGTTCCCATCGGTGGGTGCGATGCAATGATTTTTCAAGTTCGTGATGATCCATATGATAAGGGGGCAGCTCATCAAAGGGAATAATAATATCAGCGCCAAGTTCTTTTTGTGCCGTTACTGAGCTTTCTGGGGTGAGCAGAATTTTGGTACCATCACGGTATGAACGGAAAGTGACCCCATCTTCAGTGATGTTCAGCACGGCATTATTATTCTTCTTTTGGCCTTTGCTTTTTAGCTCATCTTTTACCGTACCATAGGCAAGGCTAAATACTTGAAAACCACCCGAATCGGTAATAATAGGTGCGGTGCGGTTAATAAATTTGTGTAGGCCCCCTGCCTTTGCAATCGTAGTGGTGCCTGGTTGTAGCATCAAATGATAGGTGTTACAAAACATAAGTTGTAAGCCAATGCTATTGACCATTTCACTGTCAATTGCTTTGAGCGTTGCATTGGTACCCACTCCTACAAAGCTAGGCGTATCAATAATCCCGTGGGCGGTGTGAATTTGACCAACCCGTGCACGTGATTTTGTTGATTGATGAAGAATATGGAATCTGAAAGAGTTCATATAAATACTGTTTATGGTTTTTATTCTACTTGTGCCAGAAACTTCTCATGGTTTTAGGCCGGGGAAAGTAGGGGGCTATGGAAAATTCTATGCAATACAATGAGTTTTAACCTCATTGAGTACTGTATTTAATGATAGCAAAAAATAAAAAATTGACTATTAGATGAGGGTACTTGCCATTATTCTATCGATATTATACGTAATCTATTTTTTTTCTAAAAAAATAGAAGGACAATACAGTAAAAATACAGATATAAAAAGACAGCATAATCACGCAGGTTGTTATGCTCAAAAATTGTGAGCCACCAATTACTGCTTGGCGTAATCCTTCGGTAATGTAAATAATGGGATTAGCAAAAAGAATAGTGCCAAGCCAGGGTGAAAAACTATTCATGATGTGCCACGGTACCCAAAAACCGCCTAAGGCAAAAAGAGGCAAGTTTACTCGCATCCAAAAGTGGCGGGTTTCTTCCGCTTTATTCATAATGCATACGGCCAAACAGTGGTAGGCAGAACAGCATAATGCTGCTAAATAGAGCAGTGCATAGACTGACACCCATGAAATGTGGCTGGTTACAAATATAGAACCTAGTAAGAACTTTGCTAACGGAAAAAAGGGAATAACCAGCAAAAAGCTCCAGAGTGAAGCAAACAGAATTTCTTTGATAATAAACAGTCTGCCGGGCAAAATACTTATTTGATATTCAGTAAACCGATCATTGAGCAAGTCAAATAACATATGACTGGTGATATTGTAAGTAAGGCTCATTAATAAGAGCGAAATATTGCCGATGAAGGTTGGAATGCCCAATTGTGCATTACCATTAAAATACACCTGGGGTTGCACATAAGCAAAAGAAAAAATATAGAGTAATGGTACAATTAACCCATAATTGATCGCGTAATAATTGATTCGTTTGGCGTACACATAAAAGTCACGGTACAGAAAAATAAAAAAGATCTTTATTGTTGGTGATATCATAATCATATTTTTGTTAAACGGGGTTTAAAGTTTTTTTCACCGCATGTGCAAGCAGGCGTATCAATAGTACATTACAGAGTGCTATAACGCTGACACAATAAACAATGGGCAAGTAAGGGTACCCACCAAGTAATGTGGAACGAAATCCTTCGGTAATATACGTAAATGGGTTACACAAAAAGAATATACCCAATGGTTTTGAAAAATGGTACACCTTATGCCAAGTAAAAAAGCTAGCACTCAATAAAAAGAGTGGCGACAAACGCCGTGGCCAAACATTATCCAAAAACCAATGAAATTCATAGTAAAAACTGAGAAACTGAAAAAATAGGGCAAAAAATAGGAGTGCAAGTAAGTACATAATGAAAAAAAGTATCCAATTGGCATGAGCCAATGAAATTACAGATCGTAGAAGAAAAAGTCCTGCCGTTACTAATGGCAAAGATACCACTAAGCATTTGATCATAAATGAGACAATATACTCACCAAATAGCCACTTTTTGTTTAATGGCAATGACAAATGATATTCAATGAATCGATCAAATTTCAAATCAAAAACACGATTGAACGCAAGATTGAAACCAAGGAGGAAAAGCATTTGGCAAATGCTGACCAAATATAAGGGTGCAATATTTTCTTGTGGCATGCCCATCAGAGGTAAAAATTTACCAAAAACTAATACTTGCATAGTGAGCAAGCAACCGACATCTAACAGTTCGCTAAAGATTGATTGTCTAATAATTTTTAAATCTCGGCGTAACAGTGCCCAGAATACAGGTGCATTATTCATTGCCATCTTCTTTGTTTATGCTCAGAAATATTTCTTCTAAGCTTGCCAGTTGATGTTTTTGTTTTAGCTGAGCAACTGATTCTATAAGTACCACTTTTCCTTTGCGCAAGACGCATACGCGGTCAGAGAGTACTTCTGCTTCATCAAGGTAATGGGTGGTCAAAATAACCGTAATGCCGCTATTCTTAAGCGCTTTAATATGATCCCATAACTTGCGTCTAATGTCTGGATCAAGGCCTACGGTTGGCTCATCAAAAATAACAATCAGTGGACGATGCATCAAGGCGCGTGCGATTAAGAGGCGTTGTTTTGTACCGCCTGACAGTTGATCAATGTCAAAAGTGGCATATTTAGTTAGTTCAAATTCGTGGAGCAATTGGTCGGCGCGTGCTTCTATCTCTTGTTTTGGCATTAAAAAATAACGACCGGAGAATATTAAATTTTCTCTGACGTTCAATTCATCATCGAGATTTTGCACTTGAGGGCAGAGCCCTAGGGAATGACGGTATTCATTAAGATTGGTATAGATTGAGGTGCCATTAAAAAGGATATCTCCCGTGGTTGCCGGATGTAATGTGGCAATAATTGACGAGAGGGTGGTTTTACCTGCACCGTTTACGCCAAGTAATCCAAAAATTTCACCACGATCAATAGAAAAGGAAACATTATCCAATGCACGTACTTCGCGGTTTTTGTTGTGATATATTTTGCTGATATTTTTTATTTCAAGAATCGGGGACATAACGAGTCTTTCTGAGATTGTATAAATAATTTTTAGTAGTTCTGCTCATAGGTCAGGGAGACATCTTCACTTTCCAATGCTAGTTCATAGACGTGAGCGGGAATTAAAGACCAATTGGCTGCAGACAGAGTAATTGAAAAAGGTAGAAATAAAAGAAGAACATCATACGATCTGATTGGAATAAGCATAGAGACGCCTTATTATTAGGAAAGAACATAAAAATTATATCGTGTAATTGATGCTTTATCAATAAAAATATGCTCTTTTTTTAAAAAAATTTACGAATGTATGGCAACAGGTTGCGTATCCCTATATGATACAGGAATGGTATTATTTACTGTTTCATTTTAAGGAGTCACATGAAATACACCAGAGCATGCATTATGGAGCTTATTGGAACATTCTTTCTAACTTTTGTGCTTGGTTTAAGCACGGGCAATCCTTTTGCTATTGGTTTTATTTTGATGGCATTGGTCTATACTGGTGGTCATATTTCTGGTGCTCATTACAATTGGGCTGTATCAGTGGGAGCCTCAGTGCGTGGCGTATTTTCCTGGAACCATATGCCACTATACTTGATCTGTCAGGCGTTAGGTGCACTGTTGGGAGCTATGGGGGTCTATGGATTTGTAGGTCCTGAAGCTGGTTTTTTGTTGCCAATGGGTGCTGAGCTTAATTGGTATGTGTTGTTTGCCATTGAATTTTTAATGACTCTTATCTTTATCATGGTATGGCTGACGGTTATTACCGCACCAAGTTTTGATGGCAACCAAATATTTGGTTTTGTAATTGGCTTAGGTTTTGCTGCCATTGTGTTTTTAGGTGGCCTATATAACCCAGCAGTTGGTTTAGGCACTATTCTTTGTGGATTATTTACCGGAGTGCTTGCTGCAGAAATGATATGGCATTATACATTGGTGTATGTTGTTGCTCCCTTACTGGGCGCATGCATTGGTGCATCATTATACCGTTTTATGAATCCAGATCAAAACATTGATATTCTTGTTATTAATGAAACAATAATGAACTAAATAAATCAGCGAGGAGCCATCGTGCTCCTCCCTAAAATTCTGTTTTTTTACCTATCAATAATACATTTTGTTGAAAAGATCGTGTCTTAATCATAATAATTTTGTTACAAATAGAAATGTTTAATTGAATTTTTTTCTAGGATCTCTAAATTGGTAATTGTAGAGTATCTATAACATTACAATTAATCTATATTTTTTTGGAGGTTTTCTAATATGAAAAAGACATTTTTTCTTTTAACTTTAGCCAGCGTTATTGTATGTCCAGCATATGGAATGGGTCGGGTACAGGCATGGCCTGAGCGCTATATAGCAGGTGCTAAATCAAGCTGGGTTCTTACTAATCAATTACTAAGTGATCTGCGTGATCTACCCGAAATACAAACCGAAATACGAAAACTGAAGGATGTTGCAGCTTGTGAAGAATTCGTTACATTATTGATTGATATTAACGAGTCTTGGGATGGAAAGGCCATAGTTTTCAGTGGAGAGATACTTTATGTTACCTGCGGCGCGGGGCACATGAGGCTACCTGATGTGAAATTTTGTACAGGTGGCTTCATAGAAAAATGGCAGAAATATGTCAAAATTATAAATATATTCCCTCACACGCCATTATTCTCAACTAATCTTGATAACTTTATTTTTGAAGTTGAAGACCAGCGCACAAAATGTGAGGCAAAATATAGTAGTGAGCATGGGAATAAACTAACACAATTGAGTTGTCGTATGCGATTAACAGCAGAAGAGCTCATCACGAGTATATGCGATACGAGAACCACATGTAGTGATTGTTTGTACAGTTATTCTTGAAAAATTAATAACTATAAACATATCATTTCATTGAGTTTTGGGGTAGAGAAATTTTTTTAAAATTTCTCTACCCTATCTTTTTTTAAATGGGTTATGTATGAATGAGTAGGGTTTAAACGTGTTGGTACATATGAAATTTTCTATGGTCCAGCGTTATTTATGTGGTATGACGTTAACTTTTGTTAATAGGTAGTTTCTCATTTGCTATGGTACAAAGATAACGTTCGCGGTCAGCGATTGTCTTGAGACGTTCTTCTTGTAGAATGTGTGGCAAAGGTATTGCCTTGTCGCTTCTTACAAGATTTTCTCGCCATGTTACACCACCAATGCATTGATCTGCCTCAATAATTTTTTTGAGCCATTGTAATGTTGCTGGGCGCAAGCGTTCGAGACTCGATAAAGGCTGTATCCCTAACGTGTTCATTTTTTTAATCGATTCAGGTTGGACATCCCATACCTTCATACCAAGGTCGAAGTAGAGTTTAGAAAAGACCACCCTTTGTTTGCTGCTCAGATATTTATAATCGATGCCTGCTCTTTCATGAAAGCGAGAAAACAACTTTTCAGCTTCAGTTGCATTGTTAGCTTGAACAGCTTTATAACATTTTGCAATTAATGTTATGACATCACCAGAATCAGCATAGCGATTTTGCATTTCTTTGCCCAAAGCATCGTGGCTTTTAATGGCCATTTGGTAAAATTCTTCGCATGATTTCTGATTATCCATGGCGATTAATGGTACGGCGAAAAATAGTAAAATAATAATTTTCATGAGCGCCTTTCTTTTGTAACAAATAATCGATACAGAAGTTTAGCGCAGAATATGTGCATAGACAAGATGTTTCGGCATGTGTGTTGATTTTACAATCCTTACATTTTTGTATTAGAAAAATTTAATTTTTATAATTCTCTAAAATTGTGATATAACAACAGATCGTATTCACCTTATCATTTGAAAGTTCATCACATGCATAAAATACGACGTTCAAAATTAGTACTTTTTTGCTGTTTCCTTGCCATTTCATTGTGTATTCCCCCCATCAGTTCCACTCCTGTAGTAGTGCCAGTATTGCAACCGGCACTGGCATTTCTTTCACAAGCGGTGACTGCTGTTAGTTACTTTATTGTTAATATGGCAACCAAAGATACTAACTCGGTAGCGCTTGACGCTTTACAGGCAAGCTTTGTACCAAAAATAGAGCCGGTGGTGCAATCAGTTGCAGAGCAAGCCAGCGTGCCACAGTATATAGCACCAGCTGTTGAGAGCAGTGTTGTTACATCAGTTGCGCACACCGCACCACTCATAAAAAACACTGCCATTACTGTTAATAGCACAGCTCAAGACACAGAAATGGTAGTCAAAACGGTAATTGATACTATTGTGCACAAACAACCACTAAAGATTATCATTACTCCCCACAGTAAAAGTTTTCGTGAGCAGTTGCTTGCCGAGCCGATTTACCAAGAATCTCCTGTATACAATAAAGTGCAAACGCCCGGTACCGTGAGCTACAACCATGTAGACGGTGGCTACCTCAAATTAAGTGTGCAACCAAAAGAGCAAAACTTGGGTACACGTGTGCATGAGCAGGGAAGGGACGCTTATATTAAACATCTGTTTTTAATGAGCACTGATTCTACGTATGTTCATGACTGGCAGGTTACGTGCAACAATATTATAAGCAATGCATGGGAACTGGCCAATCCGAATACGACTGAACGACTAAGAGCGTACTTTACTTTGAATGCTCTCAAGGTCAGGTATCCGCTGCAAGAAAGCTTTGATAATTTTATAAGGCATATCAATTTGGATGTAACCAATGAATCAGGGGAGTTGCATACGGCACATTTTAAACCCTACCTGCAAGAACGACTTGCTGATATTGTCTATCGCATTAGTAATCGGAGTGACCAGGCATTTTTGAGGCATGAACGATTAATCGACAAGGGTGCAGATGGCTTGGTTACTCGCACTTTGCATGGCGTACAACATTGGTGGTCATCTGGTCGGATGTCAGAACAAATTCTTAATAATCCCTTCAATCAAAAGATTATTACCATGCTTGATGCAAGCGCGCAACTTGACAAGACAGTTGTTACGCAAATAGCCAAAGAATTTCCTCGCAATGAGATTATACAGAAAGTTTACCAAGAATTTTCTATTGATTATCAACATGAGCAAGACCGCATATATGATCAGCTGTACACTCCTGAAGGCATTGCGCGTATTTATCAAACTGATCCCCTGTGGACTCGGCTTGCACATCAAGAAAAACAAGTAATTGCTCATGATGAAAAAAAATTAACCCAGTGGCAGACTGATTTAGCAGTACGCCACCATATCAAAACAACGGTTCAACACGCATGGCAGATACCTGATTCTGCGCCAGCTATGGTACATCAAACGTTATATGACCTTATTCAAGATGGCACTATTTTAACTAATCCAGTCGCATTAACTGATTTTATTACCGCACGCTGTCAAACAGCATCAGCGGCAGAATACCAAGAATTAACCAAAGCATTTTTTCTGCCCAACGGTATTTTGAAAGACTTTGCTCATTATTCAGCTGCTCAACTGACGGAAATGCCAGCGGCAATTAATATGCCTGAACAGAGGGAATTGCGAAAAGCCTTTAACCATGCGTTGTACTGGATTGATTCACAGCATGTTCATGCTGACATAGCGCATAAAATTATGACGTATTGCCAGCAGGCGCTTGCAGCAAAGGCAGTAGATCCCGAGCATTCAGCTGCTTATGCAATTCTAGCTCAGTGGCTTGATAATGCGGTTAGCTCAAGCACTATCACGCAAGCAAGTCTGGTGCTTGATGTTACACAACTATCAGAGAGTGATGCTAAAAATAAGATTGTTGCATACAACGCAGCGTTGTTGAGCAGATTACATCAACTGCAATCAGCAGAAAACGTTGATTACTCACGAATCAGCAAAGTACATGATACTTTTGCAACACTTCAGCGCATTCATACGAACCTGGGGTTTAATGATATAACAACGAGGGCTGCTTCTGATGCACTAACAGCACTACTGAAGGATGACAAAGAGATAAAAATTGTGGCAAAAGCGGTCGCTGCTGATATTGATACGGCTGTTGATATGCCAATGCCCTCACCACAATTGCCTGATGAATCGGAAGAAGATGAAGAAGAAGAGCAACAACAAAAGGTAGAAAAGAACCAACAAGATAAACAAAAAGCAGAGAGAATTACCAATTCCTCAACGGCAGAAGAGATTGTAGATGCTTTAGAGTCGTTACTTGATGAACTTGCTCAAGGAATAAAATGGAATCCAGCTCGATTAATACGGTCTATTAAGCTACATAAGCACATACCAGGTGCAATGGGTACCAACGGTCCAATAAGAAGATTAGTTACCTATGTAAAACAACAATCAGCAAACAAGCTTGTAATTAAAGGACCGACTGCAATAAACAATGTTATAGACATTAAAGGACCAATTTGGGAATTAGAAAAGGCATTACAGTTAACAGAGCTAGAGGAAACCATTATTGCATTTGATAAAGAGTATGCAGCTGAAATTTTGGGTAAAATAGTGACACGTGAATTTGATATAATAACTGAGAAAGCATTGATTGAATGTAAAAATATTAATTGGGCCACCAGAATAGGTAGTTCTGCAGAAAAATTACAAAACCAGTTCTTAGAGCAACAACAAGTAGCACAAGCTCATGGTAAAATATTTGAAATTCATTCAAAAGGGCCCATACCACTTGCATGGCAACAATGGTTTACAGAACATACTATGAAATATTTTGAAGGATTAGGATGAGTAAAGAGTATTCAATTAAAGTAGAATTATGTGAGATTTTTGATGAAAAAAACGTTGAGAGATTGGTTCACTCTTTTATGAATAATGGCGTTGTTATTTTTGATTTCGCTCTTATGGGAGGGGTGCCAGCCAGATTCTCTAGCCCTTCTGAGCCAGTTATAAGAATATTCAATCAACAAAATACCAAAAAAAATGGAAGAGTTTTTGTAATGGATTATGAAGATAGTTCCTCTCATGTAATATTCAATACATCAGATCAGGGGAACTTATATTTTTATGTTGGATTAATACCGGGGAACATATGGAAAAAAGAATTTGATATAGATTATCTTGAAGTTGATTTTGCACGTTATTTAAATCTTTTTCTCAGAATTTGTTCTGATTTTGTAATTAAGCAGATTATTTGTCGCGATGAAGATGTTGAAGTTCTGTTTCAAGATGCATTTGGAATAAAAATTAAGACTACATTTGGTGGTTATAAAGAATTATGTGACAAAGCTCTTTTCTTCAAACTTTTTGCAGATATTAAGCGTAATCATATTGTGTTGGTAGACAGTGATCTCAACAAAGCATACGAACCTGATGTGCAATTGATGCACGAACAATTATTAAAAGATAGAGCTCTTTTTATACATGCAATCAAAGATGATTTGTGTTTTAAAATAAACATTTTGTGTTATGCAGAAATACCAGATCAATTGCTACTCATACCTGAGCAACCATATAAATATAAAACAGTATTTGGTACGACCCAAAAGCGTATTGATCTAGGTGCCTATATCGCTGTTGCTTTATCATTATCCCAACCATTGGCAATTTATGATGTTGTTGCCAATGCGGAACCAGCTAATTGATAGAGGGCTAAGAAACAGTTTCTTAGCTCTCGTGTGGCATTAGGCATTTGTAGTGGTAGATGCCTTATATTGTTGAAAAAGTTCTAGCATTCGCAGATCGCGAGCCTTATGGTTCGCCAATTTTTTATCATAATAAATGCGGCTTTTTAACAAAAGGCAACCTAATGCTGAAAGGACTGCTCCACTGAACATTGATAATGGTATTCCTAGAAAAAGATTCATAGCCTCTAAGCCAGGTGAGCCAATTAGCTCATTATTAATAAAACAATGGCATAATTTTGTTGAAATTCCTAATAAACAAAGACCAATAAGACTTGTAATTAATCCATGTTTCAAATAATAGTTTTTATAAAAGGTCCGATGTTCCTCTTTATTACGTAATCTGTTGAGGTGATCTTTTACCATTGTTTCATAGTAGGTAATATTTTTTCGCACTTCATCATATGCTGTAAGGTCAGATGATTGTGCATTAATACGATTTAACCACTGGCGGGTATAAGGTTCTGGTGGCGCTGGTGGTTGCTCAGATATAAACACTGGCATTGGAGTAAATATTGGCGTTGATATAAATAAGGGCATTACGTCTGCATAAACATTACTAGTTAAAAAAACGGACATTAATATTAATAAAAATAATTTTATAGAATTCATTTTTTTCCTCAATGTTGGCAATGTATGATGTTGTTGCCAATGTGGAACCAGTTAGTTGATAGAGAGCTAAGAAAAGGTTTTTCTTAGCTCTCTTGTGTGTCATTAAGCGTTTACAGTGGTAGATGTCTTATATTTTTTAAAAAGTTCTAGCATTCGCAGATCGCGAGCCTTATGGTTTGCCAACTTTTTATCATAATATAGCCAGCTTCTTAAATAGGGATGGCCAATTGCTGAAAAAAACACTGCACCTACCAGGGAGAATGGTACTCCTAGATGACCACATAGAGCTTCTAATTTAGGGGAGTCTCTCAGCTCTTGAGTAGCAAGAGAGTGGCATAATTTTACGAATATTCCTAATAAACAAAGACCAATAAGACTCTTGGTTAGCCCATGTTTCAAATAATAATTTTTATAAAAGGTACGATGTTCTTCTTTATCACACAACCTTTCAAGATGATCCTTTACCATTGTTTCATAGTAGGTAATGTTTTTTCGAATTTCATCATATGCTGTAAGGTCAGATGATTGTGCATTAATACGATTTAACCATTTGCGGGTATAAGGTTCTGGTAGGGCTGGTGGTTGCACAGGTATAAACACTGGCATTGGGGTCAATATTGGCGTTGATATAAATAATGGCATTACGTCTGCATAAACATTACTAGTTAAAAAAACAGACATTAACATTAATAGAGATAATTTTATCGAATTCATTTTTTTGTCCTACTAATGAGAGTTAAGAACTTGTGCTGGTGCCGGTAGACGAAGTGGTTTTTGATGTCGAAGTGGTTTGAGGTATGGTCCTAGTCGCAGTGATATAAAGACTGACTAATTGAATAAGAGTTGATACGATTGTTCTACCCTCAGGTATCCAAGAAGGCAGCTTGCGTTCTTGTTGTTTTAATGAACTTAGTTGAGCGGCAATTAAGTCGTCTTGATTTTTGTCTTTTTTTCTTTGTTGATCTGTAATAGCTTTGTTTGTTTTGTGAGTTTGTAAGGCTTCTTTAAAGGCTTCATTAGAAAGTTCTTTTGTTATGATATTCCCAGTAGCTAGGTTTGCAGCATTTTTTACAAATCTCTTTAAAGCAGAAATTCTGAATCCATCGCTGAGTTTGGCAAATGTAGCTATCTCATCAGGTGATAGTGAATGACGATGTTGAGAAAGATAATATTCTAAAATTTCTTTACGACTTTTTAGATCTGGAAAAGCTACATGAATTATTAAACAACGTTCTTCTCGAGTAAAAGCTTCATCCAAGGCTCTTATGTGATTTGTTGTTCCCAGTAACATAATAGAGTTATCTTTTGGTAAACTATTTATTTCATCAATGAAATTCCCCAATGTTTGAGCCCAATATTGGGAAATTGGTGTGCCTTGTTCGCCCCGTGCGCCAAGACCATCCATCTCTTCTACAAAAATTATGACGGGACCATTCTTGGATAGTTCTTTTGCGCGATTAAAAAGCTTTTTGACTCGTTCAGGACCAGTTCCATTGAATTTACCTTCAAAACTCCCGCCGGTTGTTTTTAAACCAGTCGCATGTGACTCTTTGATAAGCGCTTCTATAAGTGTTGATTTTCCATTTCCTGGTGGCCCCTCAAATATATAACCTTTTTCGCATTCACCAGTCCGGTTTTTAAGACATTCGGTTATTTTATCAAATTCTGTTATTAAGTTTCCTTTTAATTGTTCTTTGCTGGGCAGGTGTTGGCTATAAGGGTCTATTTCTTTCCACTGCGTATAATATTTTTCATCTTGCGTTTCCGCTCCATATGTTAGTGGTAGTGCAAAAACTGTTAAGAATGCCCAGATTGGTGAAATGTTCATGTAAATCCTTATGGTGAAATGGTTAATGCTAATTTACGAAAAATAGGTCCTTTCCGTGTTGGTATCGATACATAATTTTTGCAATTTTATATGAACTACCAATAATCAAAACAGACAGGGTCAACACGCTTGACCACCAGCCAATTTTGGCATTTGATAGATTGAATTTTTCTAAAAGTTCGCGGCGACTTTCTTTTTCTTCTTTCTCTTTGGTAATTTGTTTATTTCTTTTATTTGTTTGCAAGGCATCTGCCAAAACAGTGGCAAAAACATGTTGTCCGAAACGGCGAACTTTTTTTGCGGCAGTTATCATCAAGTCTTCGAGTGCTGCATGGTTAAAGCCGTCAGTTTTTTTGGTGAGCAGTTCAAGCATGCTATCAGGTAGTTCAATCAAGTGATCAGTTGCATATTGTTTGAGGACTGCCTGGCGGCTCATGGTATCTGGCAGTGTAACTTCTACCAGTTTACAGCGGCCTTCTCTGATGATTGCGGGATCGAGCTTTTTTTCATGATTAGTTGCGCCAATAATAATTAAAGGGGTGTTGGGAGGAATATTTGAAATGTCGGCGATTAATTTGTCGAGTGTTCTGATTTCATATTGATTATTGCCATCGGTTGCACTGCGGGTGCCGACCGCTTCAATTTCATCAATAAATATTATTACGGGTTGGTAGCGCACGAGCGCATGGGCTCGCTTGAAAAGTCGATCAATTCGTTCAGGACCGGTGCCAATTAGCCCGCCTTCAAAATCGGAGCCAGAAATTATCAAGCACACGCCATGTACTGCTTGTGTAATTGCTTTTGCAAATGTTGATTTGCCTGTGCCCGGTGGCCCAAAAAAAATATAGCCTCTTTTGCCGGCATTGGTGACGGGATCTTTGAGATAGTCAATGATTTCGGTGATTTCTTGGGGAATGTAACCAGCAAGAGTGTACGGTTTTGCCTGGTAAGACGAATACTCTGTCCATTTTTCGTAATATTCCTTATTGTCTTGAGCAATAACGGCTGTGGCAAGCGTGAAACAACTGAGTAACCAAATAACACGAAGCATTTTTTTCCTGAAGCAATAAGTTACATTTCAAGATAAAAAGTATAGACACTGTTACCAAATATGCAAATTTTATAATGGGCTGATTATTGTGTTGGATTACCGTTTTTTTATGATTAGTTAGAGCGTGCCAAAATAGCGATCACCAAAGTCTCCCAGCCCGGGGATAATAAATTTTTTTGTATTTAATTTTTGATCAATAGCAGCGTTGATAAAGGTTACCGCAGGGAATGATGCTTTGATGTGGTGTAACCCTTCAGGTGCTGCTATCATGCTGACGTACAAAACTTGTGAATCACGCACGCCGATTTGTTGCAATTTTTTTAAAACTTCCACACCGGTACCACCGGTTGCGAGCATTGGGTCAAGAATAATGATCTGCTGGTTGGCAGTGAGTGGTGGCAGATTACAATAGTACCACTGTGCTTGGGCAGTTGTTTCATCACGCTTCAAACCAACAACACCAACCGTTGCCTGTTCAAAGTAAAATAAGAATGAGGGGAGCATGGTTATACCAGAGCGCAAGATTGGTATGAGCACAATATCTTGCGCAAAAGTGCTGCCAGTAGTTGCCGCATTGGGTGTTTCGATTGCTATTTTTTTTGTTTTAATATGGTTTACTGTGTCATACGCAAGTAGCTGTGCCAGCTGGGTTGCTGCAGTGCGAAACTGATGTGGCGTGGCATTTTTATCACGTAAAGTAGTTAAATATAATTCTTTTGAGTTGTTCACTACATTCCTTTTTAATAAAATGGTAATTTTTCTCTAGAGTACGTCATGCGTGATCTTATTTGCCAAGAGATTGTGTGTTTTGTTTATGAGAACTGAGTAACTGTTTTATTTCCTTATTCTTTTAGTGAAATTGTAGCGTTGTGAAACTTTTATTACCTACTATTGAATGCATATGAATGGGTAAGAATGAAATATGATGTTCAGCATGGTTCATAAAGATTGAGGGTTTTTGTATGATACAGTTTAAAAATAGAATAGAAGCGGGCAGGCAGTTAGCTGCAAAAATGAAGCAATATGCATCACAAAAAGACACTATCGTGCTTGGGTTACCGCGTGGCGGCGTTGTTGTTGCTCATGAAGTTGCACAAGCGCTCCATCTACCGTTGGATGTTATCATAGTACGCAAAATTGGATTTCCCTTTCGGCCTGAGCGTGCTATTGGTGCGGTAGCACAAAATGGTGTTATGGTGTTAGATGATCAGCTGATGAAAGAGTTAAACATAAGCAAAAAAGATTTAGCGCCCACCATTGCCCAAGCTGAGCAAGAAATACAAGATCGTTTGAACTCTTACCGCGCTGGCCGATTAGCACTCGATTTGACTAAAAAAACAGTGATATTGGTTGATGATGGCATTGCAACAGGATTTACTATAGAAGCTGCTCTGCGCTCAGCCCATTCGTTGGGGGCACGAAGAATTGTTGTTGCGACGCCAGTTATTTCACATGAGGTGTTTGAAAAATTAAGAACTGAGGTTGCCGATGTTGTGTACGTGTTAGTGCCACAAAATTTTGCTGGTATTAGCCAATTTTATGATGATTTTGTGCAAGTGACAGACCAGGAAGTAGTCCAGTTATTACATGAATATTAAAAAATAGGCTGCATCAGTGCAATGCAACCTATAAAAACATGATCGATTTATGTAGTTTTTACTTTTTCTTATTGAAGCCGCTTTTTGCTTGTTGATGAAAATCTGCTTCCATGCCACTTAAAATAGCATCATTAATATTGTTGTCGCCCATAGCTTGAATTTGCTCTTTTAATGCCAGCCATGCTTCATTTGCATCGATGTCTAATGGATTGATTTCTTGACTCAGTACTTCGTCGTCACCAGACTCTTCTTGAAAGGTCATTTTAGAATTCATTTGCTCTTTTTTTTGTTTTTTGTTCTTAGAGCGGCTGCAGAATGTGTCCATGCTGCCAAAAGATAACAGTAGAATAAGAATATAAAAAATTGCTTTCATTGATAGCTCCCCTTTTTATAAGATCATATTCATTTTATCTTTTATTCTATCATGCTAAAAATTTATAAATCAATATTTGTAATAAATGATTTTGTGGTTTAATGCTGAAAAAATCCTTTACTAAAGGCATGAGGTTGCTTTACATTGCTGCTTTTATTTTTTTCTCGTATGCTAAATAAAAATTAATTTTTCTTTTATAATAAGGTTTTTTTTGTATGAAGCTTTCGCTTGCATGGCTGTTTGATCATATCAATGCCGACTGGCATAAAATTGATGTGCCAGTGTTAATTGATCTATTTAATAAAACCACTGCGGAAATTGAGCAATACGAACGGGTGCGACTATCTTTTGATCACCTGAGTTTGGCAGAGGTTAAAGACATTACGGCAGAGCAGGTAACTCTGGTGAGTCATGAATGGCAGCAAAGTAGTGTGTTGCCACGAACAAAAGAAGTTCACCTTGGCCAACAGTTTTTGATAAAAAAAGAAAATACTCGTATCACCTGGGCAAATGGTCAAGATTGTGGTGCGAGCCAACCATTTGTGCTACCCGCATTTTGGTGTCCAGCGGACCAGCTCAAAGGTGGGTGGAAAAAGCAGCTAGAAAATGAAGATTATCTGATTCATCTTGATAATAAATCAATAAATCATAGACCCGATATGTGGGGTCACCGTGGCGTTGCACGTGAAATTGCAGCAATGTTAAATCTGCCCTTAAAGCCTTTACAAAATCTTATAGCGCAGCAGCAGGTTAAGCAGCTTGATAAAAGTGCCCCCAAACAATCGGGCCAGCCTATTGAAATTCGATTAGAAAATCCTGAGCGCTGCAAGCGTATTGCTGTTGTGTGTTTGGACCATATTGAAAACAGACCATCACTACTCCCGATTGCTTTTCGGTTACTCAAAACTGACCAGCGTCCTCTTAATGCACTTATTGATTTTACCAATTATGTAATGATAGATATAGGTCAGCCGATGCACGTGTTTGACGCAGCAAAACTTTCTGCAGATCTTCTGACCGTGCGCCAGGCACGTAATAAAGAAATGATAACGTTGCTTGATGATCAAACAGTACAACTTACTGATCAGGACATAGTAATCACCGATGGATCAAACCCTATTTCGTTGGCAGGGATCTCTGGCGGCAAAGATACGGGAGTTACTGCGCAAACAAAAGCAATTCTGGTTGAGTCGGCAGCTTTTGATGCTGCTACGATACGAAAAACTGCTACACGGGTTAAGCGTAGAACAGAAAGTTCAACGCGTTTTGAAAAAAGTCTTGATCCTAATCAAAATGTAACTGCTTTATTACGATATCTTTTTCTTGCACAGCAGTATGGGTTGCCAATACACGTGGTCGATGATGTTTATAGTGTAGGTGCACCAATAAAACCAAAACAGATTTCTGTGGCACATCATTTTATTGAACGATTACTTGGTACCAGTATTCCCGCTGAGTTTGTAATCAAAACATTGCGTGCATTAGCATTTGATGTTACTGAGATTAATGGTACGTATCATATTACGGTGCCGACATTTAGAACCAAGGACATTAGTATTGAACAAGATATTGTTGAAGAAATAGGACGCTTTTTTGGCTACCAACTGATTCCCACTTGTTTGCCGATGCGAGCAATGCAGCCTTTTGATCTTTCTGCTGTTGAGCGTAAACGCCGGATAAAATATTTCTTTGCCTATTCAATGCAGATGCATGAACTGTATAGTTACGCTTTTTTTGATGAATCATTTTTGAATAGTGTTGGCTGGGAACCACTCAATGCATTACGTGTGCAAAGTGCTGTTTCAGAAAACTGGCAGCGTTTGGTGACTACCTTAATGCCAAATCTTTTTAAGGCAGTGCAACAAGAACTTGCGGTGCATGGACAGGTACGCTTTTTTGAATGGGCGCGCATATGGCAGGCAAAAGGTGAGCAGATAGTAGAGCAACAAACTCTATCGGGTATTATTGCTGATCGTAACCAAACTGTTGATTTTTATTACGTTAAAAATTATTTGCATGAATTTTTCGCTATGATTGGTCTTGATGTAAGTTGGGTGAAAGTAGAACAGCCAACTGATCCGTGGTACATGCCATTTCAAACGGCACGCCTTATGCACCAGAATGTTATTATTGGTACCGTTGGCAAAGTGCATCCGCAATGGTATCAAAAAATTGCCAGTGGCGATGCGTGTATTTTTGAGTTAGATGCAGGCTTTTTACACAGTTATCAAAAGGTGGAGACTTTATTAAAGCCATTGTCAAAATATCCACATATTGAACGTGATATGAGTATGCTTGTTCCCCGAGCACTTACTGTTGATCAACTTACCAGTATCATAGCGATGACTAATAAAAAAATTATTCAAGTAAGCTTGCTCGATTTTTTTGAAAAACCTGAATGGCAGGACCAAAAATCACTTACTTTCCGTTTTGTTATTAGTGAACCAGAAAAAACATTAACGTATCAAGAGGCTGATGCTGTCTGGGAGGAAGTTGCTGCTAATATTAAAGCTGTAGGAGGTACCATCCGATGACATCTGGAAGATCATTGTGGCGGTATGGCATTCTTGGGTTGAGCATTATAGTGATCGACCAACTTACCAAATGGTGGGCGCTGCAAAAATTGGCGGTTCCTATTGTGGTAACGCCATTCTTGTCATTTGAGTTAGTACTTAACCGTGGTATTTCATGGGGGGTGCTCCATTCGCAAAGCACGGCGGCTTTTGTTGCGGTAAGCGCTAGCATTTTTATAATAATCTGTTTTATTTTCTGGTATGCTTATCAGCAGTGGCGTGCGCAGTATTCTATTATTGGTGAGACATTTATTATTGCCGGTGCCTTGTCAAATATGGGTGATCGTATTATTCATCATGGGGTAATAGATTTTATTGTGTTATCATATAAAACATGGTCATGGCCGGTATTTAATCTTGCTGATAGTTACATTGTCTTTGGTGTTATGCTTATTTTTTTAACTGCATTTAAAAAATCATGAAATTGACGTCGTTGTTTGTTGCTATTGCAACTTTAGGTCCTATTGGGTATGGCGTGGCATCAGGCACCCTTGCTACGGTCTGCACTATTCCTCTGGTGTGGATTTTGCATCATTATGCTCCCTCATTTCAAGCGCAAGCAGTTACTATTTTTGTGATCATTCTTATTGGTCTTTATTGTATTAGACGAGCGCTTGATGCATTTGAACGCGGTGATGATCCATCAGAAATTGTGCTTGATGAAGTAATTGGGTGTCTTATTACCTTCTATATGATACCTCTGACGGTATTATCAGTGTGTATTGGCATTGTACTGTTTCGCCTTTTTGACATTTTCAAGCCATTGGGTATTGCACGTCTTGAATTTATAGGCGGTGCATCGGGTGTGCTTCTTGACGATATGGTAGCTGGTATTATGGCAAACAGTATATTACATGTAATTTATTGGGCTCTTGCATAAATGATTAGTCAATTTTATTCTACCTTGGCTGGGCTTGGTAATGATCTTTTGGATGTCATTATGCCGCCGTTTTGTGCTCGGTGTCGCCTATTTTTATCCACTCATGCTGTTTTCTGTGCACCATGCGAGAGTTTAATCAAACCAATTGTTTCTGTTGATCTTGAAATAACGCAGCAGTTTTCTATTAAAGTATTATCAATTGGTGATTATCATGATCCGCTCAAAAAATTAATCTTAGCAAAAGGATGGTCTGATATTATTGCGGCTCGTCAATTAGGATTACTCATCTGGCATTTAACCAATTTTAAGACATTGCCCTGTGATTATTTAATTCCTATTCCCTTGCATCGGACTCGCTATGCCTATCGAGGATATAACCAAGCAGAAGAAATTGCGCGTACGCTGGGAGCACAAAGGGGAGTTCCTGTTGTTTCTGCACTTACCAGAAAAAAAAGAACGGCATACCAGGCATCATTAGCACACGATCAACGCAAAGATAATGTAAAAAATGCTTTTGAATTAGCCAAAGAACAGTATCACTTGTTTGAAAACAAACATATTGTGTTACTTGATGACCTTATGACTACCGGGGTAACCTTGCGTGCGGCTGCAAAACAATTGCAATTATCAAAACCTGCTTCAATTAGTGCGGTAGTAGCAGCTCGTGTCATATAAAAAATGAATAGCAGCATTATGTTGTGGTAGTATGGAAATAGATAGGTAACAGAATATACAAGTTATCAACTGTTTTTATTCTTAAAAAAGGAGTTTTGTTTTATGAATAAGATGTTCATAGTAGTAGTCAGTATTCTTGTTATTGGTTATGCCGATGCAAAAAAAAGATCTGACCGGTACAAAGAAAAACAAAAAATATGCCGTGAAAATAAGAATCGCACGCAAAGAAAAATACGCAATCATATTGCCAAAACGGTAGAAACACGTATAGCATGTGTTACTGACGATTTGAAAACAATGACATTATCTTCACAATTTTCCTCAGCATATAAACAATGGAGAATAAGTAAACTTAAGAGGTGGTTGGTTGAGGATCATGATCAATATACTAAACTAAAGAAACCACAACCAAAAATTATAAAATGCAAAAGAATTTGAGGAAGAGTTGAAATACGGTACACATCGATTTTGATTTTTTTTTCTTCTTTTATTACACTAATTCAGCTAAGGAAACATCTGTTCAACATAAACATCTGTAACAACAATTAACGTTCAAAAAGGGAAATCGATGAAAAAATCGTATTTTTCAGGCGACATATTTGGTTTAGGCCTTCTTTTAAGTGCTATCGCATTGTTACCAGGTTGCGGTATTTCTGAATGGTTTAAAGAAAAAATGGGTTTAACAAGCAAAGAATCATCAATGATGGCCTCTGCTGATGGGTCCGAAGTGCTTGCAACAATAAATGGTAAACCGGCTTTAACGGCAAAAAAATTTGAGGCTGATTATAAAAATTTCATAGAGAAGCATCCTATGGGACAATTACTTGCTGCTATGCCAGGAGCACAAGAAAAAATTTTTGAAGGACTGTTAACCCAACAATTAATTAATGAGTGGGCGCAAGATAAAAAAATAGAATCAACTGATGAATATAAAGAGTCCATGAAGCAATTACAACAATGGGTTAATACCTCTCAGTTTGAAAAAACATTATCAATGAAAAAGTTGTCTGATGCTGAGTTAAAGAAATTTTATAGTGAACACAAAGAACTTTTTTCTGACATGATAATTGCCTGCGAAATAGATGCCGTTGGTCTTTCTTTTAAAGATGAAAAGAGTGCAAAAGAGTTCTTAGAGAAGACACAATCAAAACCAGCAGAATTTGAAAAAGTGGCCGAAGCAAAAGGCTTAAAAGGGTCAATTAAAAGTTTTAAAGTGCCAAATCAAACCAGTGGTATAGATTCTGCTTTGCAAGAACGTATTCTCCTGTTGCAAAAATTCCCTTCTGTTGAATTGATTAAATTGCCAAGCAATACATGCTGGGTAGTAAAAGCTAAGAGCAAGAAAGACCAAGAAACACGTCCTGCATTTGAAGAAGTAAAAGCAGTTGTTGAACAGCGTGCAATGCAAGAAGAAAAAACTAAAGTCTATGAAAAAGCAATTGAAGAGCTTAAAAAGAAATATAACTTAGTTATTAATAAAGACTACTTCACTAAGCAAATGCAACAAAAACAGACAATGGTGTTTCAGCAGCCACAAGGTGACGTGCAAGAATTGAATGAAGGACAAGTCGATATTATGCTTCCTGAAAAGCCTGTGGATACAAAGACTCTCTAGTTTTGAGCACTTAAGATTGATATACTAATTACGGTAGTTTCTTGGGGAATTTACCAGTGGTAAATTCCCCTTGTTACTGAAAAAAAGTGCTTCACCGAGCTTTTCTGGAGACGGAAACATGAAAAAATGGACTATTTTTTTGCTCGTCATAGCGGCTATACCGCAGAGAACATGGGGTGAGCTAAAAAAAGCTACCACATTGCAATCACCAAAAAAGAATCAAGCGGACAAAAAAGATAGGTATTCTGAAATACCAGTGATTGATACGATTGTAGTAAAGATCTATGGGCCACTGCGAACTGATATTATTACCAAATATGAGGTTAATCTTCCTGCGCTGGATGGTTCAAAGCGAACATTAGATGATTTAATTCTTGAACGTCTGATGTATCAAGATGCTGAAAAATATCACATGCTTGCCGATGAAGACGCTATTGATAAACAACTTAAAGGCGTAATGCGTGATAACAATTTAGACGCAGATCAGATGGATAAAATTTTTACTAATTCGGGATATAGCTACCTGGATGGTAGACGCCAATTTGGTATTATGATTGCGGTAAACTCGATTGTAAACTTTAAAATTACTTCCCGAATGATAGTGCCTGACAAAGAAGTAGTTGCCTACTATGACACTCATCCTGAGATTGAAGAAGCAGCGTATCACATACAACGTACAGAAGTACCGTTCTCAACTATTCAATCAAAAGAACAGCAAATTCTTCGTTTAGAAAAAATGGCACGATTAGGTAAAACGTCCAATGATATTGCATGGGGTGATGCATTTTGGGTACATGAATCTGAATTGGCAACCCATTTGAAATTTATTACGAGTATGAAAGAAGGTGCTATTTGCCAGCCAATAGAAACAGGCACTGGATTTGAACTGTACAAGTTTCTTGAAAAGAAACCCGAGCGTTTGCGCACCTTACAAGAACGCTACCGTGAAATTGTTACTATATTGCGTCAACCAAAATTAAGGGAAATGCTTGATCAATATAAGAAGGAACTTCTTGCCAATGCAACAATCGTTTATCTTGACCAACCTGAAAGTTAATCTCAACTAAATAGACGATTCGGTTGTATCATCATGTTCTTGCAATAAGTGGGAAGCCTTTTCAAGTAGCTCATCTTTACGATCTTTATATTCTGGCTTAGACAAAAAGTAAGTTGCCAATAAACTCTGGAAATCTTGATCAACGCTCATTGCTACTCTGCGTTCGCGTGCTTCTGGTTTTCTGCATGGAATAATACCAACAACATACATTGCTGTGCTGCAAACGCGTAAAATTGCTTTTAGATCAACCGTGTCCTTTTTGCCATCGGGAATCCAATATAAAATTTTAACGACCGCGTCGGTTACGGTATGGTGTGCAAGAGCATCAAGAATTTGTTGTGTTTGATCAATGCCTGGTTGCAAAAAAAGCTCGATCTGAATAAATGGCCTAGTCGGAGTTTTAATGAATTGGTAGGTTGTTGTGCCCTTTGATTCAATAGTTACCAGGCAAAATCCTTTTTCTTCTTTGCGCTCACCAAAATCAATGCGTTCGAGTGACCCAGAATATACCAAGGGTGGGTAATTACCTTCATTGAGATCTTGAAAACGATGCAGATGACCAAGAGCCACATAATCAAAAGGTGCAATTGCCAGTTGCGAGGGTAGAAAAATAGGGTCAGTGCCATAAATGGCTCTTTTTTCAGAACCTGAAAATATGCCGGAGCTTACCGTTAAATGACCGGCAAGAACGGCAGGTAACGAAGGATCAAGTTTTTGTGCGCAATCCGCGATAATGCTGGCTACTGTTTTTGAGATATATTCAGTAATTTGAATCGCAGATTTATGAGAATGATTGTCATTTAAAGAGATGGTATTCTTTGTTGGCCACGGAATTCCTACGATTGAACAAGGACCATTTTTTGTCTGCAGAACAAGAGTGGTTGGTTTTGACATGACGTAAAAACCATCTACCGGTAAATCATTAAAAATGTCCAGGCTATTAGCCTTACCAAAACTGAGTGGGTTATCATGGTTACCAACCACAATAATCACCGGTATATTGGCTTTAAAGAGTCGTAACATACATTTTAGAAACAATTTTTGTTGTGTGGGGCTAGGATAAGCAGTTTTGTAGGCGTCGCCGGCAAAAAGAAAAAAATCTACGTTATGTTCTATAGCAGAATTAATACAAACATTAAGTACGCGTTCAAAATCTAAAAGTCGCGTATGAATACCAGTCTTTGCATCAATGCGCCCATAATTTTCCATGCCAAAATGAATATCAGCAGTGTGTATAAAACGAATCATGTAGTTTGGGCACTATTTTTTGTTTTTAATGCGCCAATAAATGATGCGCTTGTTGATGCATTCTCATTTTCATCTGCTGTTCTTAATTTGGTGGCATACCCTTCTTTATTTTTTTGATGAGCACGTGCAATGGCAAGAGCATAGGGGGGAACATCATCAGTAATAACTGATCCTGCAGCGGTAAAGGCACCTCGGCCAATTCTAACCGGTGCAACAATAGTATTATTGCTGCCAATGAATGTTTCATCTTCTATTATTGTTTTTTGTTTTTGATTGCCATCATAATTGCATACAATTGATCCAGCGCCAATATTAACATCGTGACCTGTTTGTGTGTCGCCAATATAGGTTAAATGTTTTGCTTTTGTTCCTTTACCAATGTTGCTTCGCTTTATTTCAACAAAATTACCTATGATTGATTGTTCTGCTACGGTGCAGGTTTCAAGGTGAGCGAAAGGACCGATCTGTGACTGAACGCCAATGGTAGAACCTTTGATAATTGTATGAGAGTGTATAAGTGTCTCATCACCAATGGTTGCATTTTCAAGAGAAGAAAATTCGTTGATCCTGCAATTTTTACCTATGCATGTTTTGCCAAGCAGGTGAACTCCGCAGCCAATAAAACTTCCTGCGCCAATGGAGACATTTAAATCAATATGTACATTATGTGCAACAGAAAAATGAACGCCACGATCCATCCAGTATTTAATAAGTTCTGAGCGTTTTACTTGCTCGGCAGCCCATAGTTCTTGAAAATTATTAATCCCGCGAATGTGATCAAAGGGTGCAAGTGTAGTAGTTACTATGCGTTTATGGTCACTAGCAATTTTAATAAGATCAGTTAAATAAAATTCATGACTCTTTTGATTTTGTTCAATGCGGGTAATAGTTTCTTCCAGAAATTTTCTTCTTATCAAATAAATGCCGGCATTTATACAAGATTCCTGAGTAGCATCACCTTCAAAATCACGTGCTTCGATGACGGCCGTTCCCGTTGCTCTTTTTATAACCCGTCCATAACCCCCGTTTGTAGGGTCTGGATTATGTGATGTTACAAAGCTTATATCGGCATTGGTAGTTAAATGTTCTTCATACAAATGTTGAATAATATCAGGAGTTACTAAGGGAACATCGCCGTTCATAATAAGAATATGCTCGCGATCCCAGATGTTTTGCGTGCACATCAGTGCATGACCAGTTCCTTTTTGTTGTTCTTGCACGCAATACGTTAGTGAAGTACCATGATATTTATTAAGAATATCTTTAATTAACTCTTGCTGATAACCAACAACGACAGTAGTAGGAATGTGCAGCTGTTCTAAAAGTCGTGTTGAATACAGGATCATTTCCTGACCACAAATTTTTTCAACTAATTTTGTTTTGCCGGTGTTAAAACGAGTAGATTTCCCTGCTGCTAACACTACTGCTTGTACTTTATTTGTAACCATGCTCTCCCCTTTTTTTTTCGCCAGGTGATGTTGTAGAATCATTAATCATAATAGCCAATAACATTATAGGGATACGCTGTAACACTATATGCTTCATTAACTAAAATCCTTGTTTTTGAATAATGATTATATATTTATAAAGTGATTGGGTAATCATGGAATTTTTATCAGATATTCACTATTCATAAAAACAAAAAAATTCTATCACATTCATGGAGCAAGTCTACCATTCAATTTTTTGATTGATTCACTCGATTATTTGTTGTTTTCTTGTTGATCTCCTATGTAGATCAGTTAGCACATTATGGCACATTAAAAGAGTAATCGATAGCAAAAGCAAGTAAGAGAACAACTTTTCAAAAATGAAGAATGGGTTATTATATAGGTGTAGAGAATTAATTTGTTCCTGCTGCAATGGAGAGATGGCTGAGTGGTCGAAAGCGGCCGCCTCGAAAGCGGCTATTCCATGTAGATGGGATCGGGGGTTCGAATCCCCCTCTCTCCTCCAGTCTTCGTTCAACCGAGAGTTGGACTATGCCTGGCAGGTCAGCTTCTTTAATGGATTGATATTAATGAAAAAAGAGACCAACTGGCATGGTGCAATATATGATTACACAAATCGAGTGCAGGGTAAGCAAATGGCTAGAATGAGACGTAGTAACCTAACAGTCATACTACTTTTACTTGTGTGGTGTCATACGTACGCATCATTTTTTGATAATCGTTTTTTTCCTCCATTTGAACGACCTTATGTAACAGTTGATCAAAGACCATCTCATTGGGCTTTAGATTTGTTTGCATCGACATCAAAAAAAGCTTTTGGGGTAAATGGTAAAGAAATAGGCATTCCTGAGTTGTTTGGTGAGCTTGATCAAGCTCAATGGGCTCAATCATTTGTATTGGCTGGATGTCCCAACCCATTGCCAACAGAATGGCAAATGGCAGAAATACCATGGACGATGGAAGGCTATATTCAAGCACAAGGAATTGTTCCTTCATATCAGCAACAGATTACTCGTCATTTTTCAGTTGGTTTTTATGGATTAATCATGCAAGTACAATCGCGCTATGAATTTTTTTTAGGATTTCAACAAAGTAATCTCATGTTAACACCAGCTGAGCGGTTGCAACTGGGTGAAATTCGCCGATCAATGAGCCAAGCAATTGGTTTGTGTTCTGACTCAAAACACCAATCTGGGTTGGGAGATCTTGATATCTATGCACGTTTTGGTGATATATGGCAGTACATGGCGAAAATGAGACGCATTGAAGCAGGAATTCGCTTTGGTCTTCTTATTCCATTTGGACAACGAAACAAATTGGATTACCCTTCATCAATTCCTTTTGGTGGTAATCATCAATGGGGGGTCTATGTAATGGGTGATGCGGAATTTGAAATTAAAGAAGATTGGAAATTAGGTGCCTGGTTACGCGCAAGTAAACGTTTTGAGCGCATTGAAACATGGCGCATGCCAGTTGGTCAAGAACCACAATTTCTAGGATTGGTTATAGGACGAGCACTGGTTGATCCTGGTGTTACAATTATGTTCTCTCCTTATTTTTCTATGGAAAATCTGCGTGAAGGATTGGGAGCGCGAGTCCAATACACACTCATGTATCATGATTATGATGAGTGGTGTGATGCTCGTCAGGATAAGATAGTGCCAACTAACTTAAAAGAAGTGATACGTCTTTCACAGTGGACAGCAGAATATATTACCCTTACTGTTTTTTATGATTTTGGTAAAGTAAAAGTGGAACGTGGGTTTGATCCAATAGTACGTTTGGCGTGGGATGTGCCTCAAGTGCTCATTGCAACGCGTGATGTACCCAAGACTCACAAAATATCTCTTGGCATAGAATTTAATTTTTAATATTGCATGTTTATAATGCAGATAAGAGGAACAATGAAACTTTTTGGTACTCGTAAATTTTTTGGTGCTCGAAAAATTTTTAGTATTTTTTCTAATGATCTTGCAATCGATTTGGGAACGGCAAATACGGTGGTCTATGTGCCAGGAAAAGGAATAGTACTCAATGAGCCAACTGTTGTTGCAGTAAAGGCAGGAACGAACCAAGTACTTGCGGCTGGCAAACGGGCAAAGGAAATGCTTGGTAAGACACCAGAAAGTATTGTTGCGTGTCGACCAATGCGTGATGGTGTCATTGCTAATTTTGAATTAACAGAAAGTATGTTACGTTATTTTATTCGAACAGTTCATAATGATCGGCGTACTTTAGTACGTCCTCGTATGATTATCGGTGTGCCTTCTGGTATTACGCAAGTAGAAAAACGGGCTATTGAAGATTCTGCAAAACAGGCCGGTGCACGTGAAGTATACACAATTATTGAACCTATGGCAGCCGCTATTGGCGCAGGATTGCCCGTACAAGAACCATCTGGTAGCATGATTGTTGACGTGGGTGGTGGTACTACTGAAGTTGCGGTAATCTCTCTTAAAGCGGTTGTATTTTGTCGTTCAGTACGTGTGGGGGGTGACGAAATGGATCGCGCCATTGTGCAATATGTCAAACGTAAATACAATCTTCTTATTGGTGAGCGTACTGCTGAACGCATAAAAATTGAAATAGGGGCCGCATTGCTTGATGCTACAACAGCTGGTCATTCCGTACAGGTTAAAGGTCGTGATTTAGTTACTGGTGTGCCAAAAACAATTACCTTGACCAGTGAAGAAGTTAACGAAGCATTGCTTGAAACAATATCCAGTATTCTTGATGGTGTGCGAGTAGCGCTTGAAAATACACCACCTGAGTTATCTTCAGACTTAGTTGATAAAGGTATTACCATGGCCGGTGGCGGATCATTGTTGCGTGGCCTTGATCGTCTTATTTCAAAAGAAACAGGTCTTCCAGTGCACGTTGCTGAAGATCCATTGTTTTGCGTAGTAAAAGGAGTGGGCAAGGTGCTTGAAGATTTGGATATGTTCAAAGAAGCTTTAATGCCTTAACAGGAAATAACTACTAATGTCTGCCTTTTCCCATGGTATTACTCTTAAAAAAAGATATGGCCAACATTTTCTGAGAGATAAATCAGTTGTTGAACATATGCTTGACCAAGTTACTTTAGCTCCTACTGATTCAGTTTTCGAAATTGGCTGTGGCGATGGTTTTCTGACTCGCGAGATTGTGCAACACCAGTTTGCTCGTTTGTGGATATTTGAAATAGATCCTGAATGGGCCTCATTTGTACAAAAGTCAGTCCTTGATAAACGGCTGCAGGTGTTTCAAGATAATATTCTAGATGTTGATTTTGCTCGTTTTGAACCATATCAACCATGGACATTGCTTGCCAATTTGCCTTACCAAGTTACCTTTCCCATTTTGCATTTGCTGCAGCAAAATATACGTCTTCTTAAAGAGGGCGTAATCATGGTTCAGGAAGAAGTAGCGCAAAAAATAGTTAAGACGGGCGGTCGTGGATATGGCTATAACTCATTATTTTTTCAGTATTATTTTGAGTGGCGGTTACTACAAAAAGTACCACCAACAGCATTTCTTCCCCCACCAAAAGTATTTTCACGTTTACTCTATTTTAAGCCACGTGCTTTGCGTGAGCCTATTGTTAATGAGTCTGAATTTTGGCGTTTTATTAAACTTTGTTTTCATCAACCACGACGTACATTAAAAAATAATTTGACTCAAAGCCATGTTGATATGGAGCGTATTCCACCAGAGCAGTTACTTATGCGTGCTCAGCAAATGACGTTTCAAGACTTATTGCGATTGTGGAATGATTTGCAATGAGAGCAATAATATTGCTCCCACTCTTTTTTTACATAAGATTTGTGCCATTGGCGAGCTTTTGCCAATGCTTTGGCGCACTGTTTCCTAAATGCTGCACGTGTGCTGCTAGTTGGTTTGTATGCATAGGCAATTGATGTCATCTCATGCCATAAGTGAGGCGATATCCATGGATGTTCAAATACAATATCTTCTTTTTTGTTATTACGAATCCAGACACGGTTATGAAAGGTATCAATAGTTAATTGTGCTGGTCTTATCGGTTTTATGAGATGTTCAGCATCTTGTATAAAATGAAGAATTGTTGGTGTTAAAGCAACCATTGATAATGGGTATAAAGGGAAGCTTTTACGGTAATGTGATGGTATCCAACCAAAGAACCATAATTCAGTATGACCAGGAGAAGCCGTTCTCATAACAGGAGAAACACAAGGTTTTTTGCGGCAACGGTGGAAGTGATTATTAATATTGCCGCCTTCACGGCGGAGTACCTGCAAGTTTATTTGAAAAAGATTGTTCGGAGGTTCAAAATCTTTTCTTTTTCTAAATATTCGATCAGAGAAAAAACGATTGTGTGAAAAAAAATCCAATGTTTGTGCGCGATCTGATGAAGAATACAGATGATAAATTTTACCAAAAAGAGAATCAGCAACGTAGTGATCAGTCTCATTTTGTATAGGGGTGCCAAATAAAACTAATTGATCGATTTTCCACAGGGGTTGTTTTGATTCTTTATGTTTAATGGCAGCTAAATTAAGTAACACATTAGAACCATGACTGTAACCAATGGCAGTAATTTTGAGTGATGTGTGTGAGAGATCGTAACGGGTAATCTCTTTCTCTAATGCATCATATAAAAGCTTTGCGGCTTCGTAGCGTGCAGTATAACTGAGCAGACTTGACCATCCGAAAGTATAATAATAATTTTTGATGGTAGGTTTTTTTTTATATAATTGGAGTTCAAAGATACGGGCTACAGCGCCAGAGGCGTATCCTTTTTGTGTGTTATTCATATCGATTTTATGCAAACCAATCTGTTGCATTGGTTGATTCTTGAAAAAAAAGGGATTTTGACGTATGTAGGAGACTGTCTCTTTATAAACCGTGTTTTCGATGTCATCGTTAAATAAATAAATACAGTTATTTATACTGAGATGATTTTCAATGTCCATAATCCCATGAACGAAGATATACCAATGAATCTCTTCTATTTTATTTTCTTGAGTGGCTAGTAATGTACTGGTGGCGAACAATAACAGTAATAAAATTTTGATCTGCATACTTTAAATACACTGAAGTTATTTTTTTTATAAAATATAAAGAAATGATCAGAGTAAAAGATAGATTTTATTATTTTTTGCATTCGGAAGATTCATTAATGACGTCCATGCATAATGGTTTGTATGGAATGCCCTCACGTCCACCTGCCCATGGTGCTGCTTTTCCACAACTTGCCCGTGTTTTTGCCGTATTTGCGTCAATAATGACTAAATTTTTGCTATCAGATTTTTGATTTATGGTACTAAATCGCGAATAACAGTAAATGCGATAGTGGATTTGATTACTGGTACCTGCAGAATCAAAACTAAATTGTATTTTGTCAGATGGTTTTTCCCAATTAAAATGACCTAATTTTTGTTTTTCTTGATTACCATCATATAAATAAGCTTCTAATACGATCTGCTGTTGTTGCTTATTAATGAGTGTTACATAGCCACACAGTCCAGGTTGAGCTGCCAAATAAATATAGGATCCTTTACTGTCTTCTTTCATTTGAACCGGCTTATTTGAATAACAGTAGAGAGCTGAAGGAAATGTGAGCATGATTATAGGTATAAATCTGATATTCATGGGAACCCTTACACTACTTAATTCAAATTGTAACAATTAATTATTGAAAGAAGCAAGAGTTTCTAAATAGCTGTTTTCTTATTTAAAATAAGAAATTATGGCTTATTTTCTTGTATATTTTTGATATACATAATTCTAATTACTTCGTTTAATAAGAAGTCAAAAACTGCTCGAGGAGCTGCATTTTTAATATTATTGATGGTATCGTGTATAAAGTCGGTAGAAACCATCGTATTAACTGTTTCTTGGCATACTATTGGGTTTTTGGCAATCCATAATTTTGTATTGGCAATGACTTTTTCTAGTTGCTTACCAATGGTTGTTTTTTCTAGCCTTGAATAGCCAATATCAATACCTTTTTTTGTATAATATGCAGTAACTTCATACGCCTTATCCTGTACAAAGCGAGCTAATAAAATGGTTGGATCTATGGGTTTTTCCTTAAAGTAAGAAGACATTAGACTGGTACCAATTACTGCCACGTCCCTACTAGTAATTAAAGGAATTACGTTATAGGAAACTAATGGCACTGATTTACCACCATTGGTTACTATTTTAGTTAAATCATTAATTAACATATGATAATGTAATGGGTTAGTGCCATTGAGGACGTATGTTCCAAATCCTGGTATTGCTCGAATTGCAGCATAATATTTGAACCTGTTTATTTTCTCGGTATCTGAAACATTGTTGGTGTTGGTATGCAGCGCTGTTAAGGTACATAAAGAGAAAAAAAGAGAGCGTGTAATTTTTTGCATAATTTTCCTCAACATTAATTAATAAATGCTATTAATGTAGCATCTTTTCTACGATTTTAAATAGTCATCTGTTAGGATGTCACTCGGGGGCAGTAGGAGGCATTACTATCGTCAATAGGAAGTCAAAAGCTGCGCGAGGGGCTGCAGTTTTAAAGGCTTCAACATTCTCTTGTAGAAAGTCGCTATCAATAATTATCTTAACGAGCTTGTTCTGAGTTATTGTGCTTTTGGTAATCCATGCTGTTGTATCAGTAGCTACTTTTTCGACTTTTTCTAGCTGTTTTCCTACTGTTTTTTTTATACAATATGCAGTAAATTCATACATCTTATCCTTAATAAAACGATCTAATAAATCGATTGGACATGCATTTTTGTTTTTAATTTTATAAGAAATAAGGCTGGCACTCAATACTGTCATATCCCTGCTGGTAATTAAAGGAATCGTTTTATAGGAAATCAAAGGTACTGATTGATTACCATTGGTTGCTATTTTATCCATATCATTCATTAACGTATGATAGCCTAATGGATGAGTTCCATGGTGTACGTATGTTGCGAATCCCGGTATTGCTCGAAGGGCAGCATATTTGATTTCGTTCATTTTTATCTTTATTGTCTCGGTATCTGAAAAATCATGAGTGTTAGTATACAGTGTTGTTAAGGTACATAGAGAGAAAAAAAGAAAGCGTGTAATTTTTTGCATAATTTTTCCTTGAAAACAGTTGATATAGCATCCTTTTTACGATTTAAAAATGATCATCAGTAATGCCATGCCTGCCATTAAAAGATCTTCTACTAAGGTGACATAGGTCATGGGTAATTTAAATAGGGCACCTAGACATGCGCATACAATGTGTTGTTTCTTGCGTAACTGAATAAGCACACCAATGCTACTAGTAGTCGTTATAACAATCGTGACAAGATTAGTTATAAGGAGCTGCCAGCGTGCAAGATAAGCAATCCCCAAAGCAAGTTCAATAAAGGGATAACAATACGCATATGCTGTGCTGCGTTGTGCAATAACATCATACATACGATAGGCACTCGCAAATCCGGTAAGATTTATTATTTTAAAACTGGCAAAAACAATAAAAAATATGCCCATAAAATCGAGCATTGCGCTACCCCATGAAAAATTGCGATACCATTGTGTTATGGCGGTCAATACTATGATGATGAGCATGATAATAATTAAGGGCATAAACTGGGTGAATGAACGTGAACCTGCAAATTGGTTGCAATGATTATGAGGATGGTTGCGCATTGCTTGCCTTTCTTTTTATGATCTTTATACACTAACAATATGGTGACAATAATTCATATAAAAAGGGAGCATCCATTATGGCAATCAAGTTTAATACTATGGCATATGATAATGCAAAAAAACTTATTCAAGGCAAATTGGAAGTTGCAAAGCATCATTCAAATTGGGCTGAGGATAAGCCAACGCCAGATGAAGTGAGCAAGTATCTCAACACTCATGATATTGTACAAAATTATGGCCTGTGGTTTTTAGGTTTAAATATGGACATTCCAAAGGACGCAAAAGAACATTATGTGTATCCAACTGGTGATCTTAAGATTGTTCATCGCAGTGCGCTTGTTGAATCAGAAAAACAAGCAAAGCAAAAAGGTCATACCGAGATTGCTCAAGCGGCGCGTAAGCTTATTGACTTAATTGATTCTACTATTAAGTAGATTACTAAATATGTTCCTTACCCGTTTAAAAATAACTTTAGCTATCTTTTTTCGTTTTCTTAAAGTGGCTTGGCAGGTTGCTCATGGAGTTTGGCGTATCAAAAAATTATCGCAACCGATAGTTACTATTTTTGGTGGTTCTCGGCTTGGACAGGCTGAGATCTATGCCCAAAAGGCTCATGACCTTGCACACAATTTTGCAGAACATGGTATTTCAGTTTTGACTGGTGGTGGTCCGGGAATTATGCAGGCAGCTAGTTGTGGTGTTACTTTCCATCAGAAGGAACAGGGCATGACCATGGGTATAGGCGTGACCGGTTTACGTGAGCCAAAAAATCTGTGTGTTCAAGAATATTTTGAAGTAGATAATTTCTTGGTGCGTAAATGGTTGCTTAGTGAGTATTCTGTAGCATTTATCGTATTTCCTGGTGGCTTTGGTACGCTTGACGAGCTAGGCAATGTGCTTACTATGATTGAAACAGGTCAATTAAAGAAGGTCCCCATCATATTAATTGGAACGGAATACTGGACACCGTTCCTTAAGTGGTTAAAAACTAAAACATTACCACATGGTTTGATTACGGATGAATATTTGAATCTCTTTACACTTACTGATGATTTGGCTGAGACATTTTGTTTAGTGCAAAATGAATGCTTAATTGCCAGAAATCAAATAATAAAGAAATAAAAGTAACGTAGGTTTGATAGATCAAAGGCTCTGCTCAAAGAAGTATGAGAAACAGTTTTTGCTGTTTCTCATATTAAAATAGCTATCGCAGTTGTGAACCAATAATATAAAAAAGAGCAGAAATCGATAATGTAACAATCTCTTTTGGTAGGGCAATGGGGTAGGAGTGGAATATAATAAATGCTGCTAAGCCAGCGATGATAGAAAATAGTGCCGCTGTTTTGCGTACCTCTCTTTTAAAGTAACAAACAACAAGGGGTACTAATAAGCAACTTACTGATAGTTCGTAACTGCTAATAATAAGACCAATAATATCTTGCGACATAAGATATGACATACTGAGTGCGCCGAGGCCTATGCATAAGGTAACAAGTTTGGAAAGTGTTAAAGTACTTATGCCAGGAATAGTTATTTTGAAATCTTGAGTGATATTGGCACTGATGCCATTTAAGAGAGCATCCGCGGTTGAAATAATTGCTGCAATAATAGCACAAACTGCTAACGCAAAAATAATGTCAGGGGTTGTGTAATTTAAAAATACCATTAATGGATTTGCTGTGCCAATTTCAAGTCCTAGTAGACGTGTTGCCATGCCGCAATATACAGGAATGAAGGCAAAAATAATCAAGAAAATACCTGCATAGAGCGCTGATAAAGTAGCGACTGTCTTAGTGCGTGATGCAAAAAAACGCTGTGCCAAATCTTGCTGGAATAAGGAGAATAGTGCTGGCATTAAAATAATAGAGAGTAACCCAGTTTGGGATTGCGATATAAAGAGAGTTGATTGCTGTGCAATAATATCAGCAAATAAGGTGGGATAAAAAATAAGTTGATACATAAAAATGCCACTAAAGGTTAACGTGATAATGGTTAGTTGCACCATATCGTTAATAGTAATTGCACGTAAACCTCCCAGCATGGTGTAACCAACAACTGATAGCCATAATGCAACGACAAGCCAGCTATTATTCAAGCCAATACCTGCCATGAGACTTTTTAATCCAACTACCTGAGCAACTAAAATACCAAAAAAAGTGATTATTGAAAGGAGCGAAGCAACTTTTTTTAATGCTGGTGATTTATATTGAGTTTCAAATAGTTGTGCGGTAGTTGTTACCTGAAATTGCTGCAGGCGAGAGGCAACGCCCATGGCAAGAAGTAAAAAACCGAGACACATACCCAGAGTGTATAAAATACCATAATAGCCAATCGAATAGGCTGTTGCTGCAGTACCAAGTAATAATCCACCACCTAACTGAGTAGCGATCAAGTTGCAGGTAACTTGGACAACACCCAGATTGCGTCCGGCCAAATAGTAGTCGCTGTCTGTTTTAACGGTGCGTGCAGCACGCAAACCAAGAACAAAGTAAAGCGTAGCTAATAATACAAAAAATAATCCAAATATAATTAGGTTCATATAAAAATACCTTATAACAAAAGAGCTAGAAAAAGAATGACCTATAGAGAGCTAAAAAAAGAAGAAATTAATTAACAATGATGATGTCGATGATAGACAAAGGAATAAAAGATATGAGATAGAAACGAATAGTGCTTGTAAGTAATATTACTCATGCATTGCATGAAGTCTCCATAGAGATTAAAAGATATAATTACTAGACCTACTATTAAGTAATCTTAATAATCACTTTATCAAAAAACTAAGATAATAAAAGAGACATTATTAAAGACTAACTGGTTGATACCGAAAGTGATACGGTAATAGAGTCAGAAATAATATTTACCGAGCCATTCTTATATTGCGCTACTACTTGGATAGTATTTAGTCCTGGGAGTAAAGGAGCGAGTGGTGTTAGTGTCCATGTATTCGATGCTCCCGTGGTAACCCCTTGATCGTATCGTATTCCATTAACAAAAAGAATAATGTTTGAAGGGTTCGGTGCAGTACCTCTATAGGTTGGCTTGTTTATTGTAAGAACATCTCCGTCGGCGGGGGCAATGATCGTTACTGCTGCTAAGGGATTATTGTCTAGATAGCGAGCAAGAGCAAACTGATATTGGTTTACTAGTGAACCAGCAAAACCAACAGCAACGATTTTGCCATCAGTTTGAGATGCGGATGCCTGAAAACTATCATTTCTACTTGATATACTGGTAATGGCATAACCGGGAGTCACCGATGTATCAAAATTAGTAGCAAGTGCGCCTGTTGAAGTAATGCGTGCAATAATAAAAACGGCATTTACGCCGACAGATCCTGATGCTCCTGCAGCTATTATTTGACCATTTTGTTGGAGCGCAAGTGTTTGAATGTTATCATCATTTGAATTTACTATGAGTGTAAGAGTCCCCGTACCATTAAAACTAGTATCGAGTGAACCATCATCATGATATCGGGCGAGAGCAAAGTTAAGACCAAACCCCATATTATTACTTGATCCGCCAACAATAATTTTACCGTCAGGTTGAACGAGAAGTGCTCGTGCTATGTTTCTACTACCACCTAAATTGGTAACCACAGTGCCCGCTGGACTGCCAATTCCTAAAGGATTAAAGGTTGCCGTATCAAGAGTTCCATCAGTATTATAACGGACAACTACAAAATTGGTTATGCCATTGCCATTTTCAGTAGTTGTTATTCCGGTGGCAACTATTTTGCTATTGGCATCGATAGTTACCGCATAGAGCTCATCCTCTGAGTCTATACCAATAACAGGTCCAATGACTTTTCCACCAGTACCAAAAGAAAAGTCTAAAATACCGTTAGGTTCGTAACGGGCAAGAGCGAAATTAGTAATACCAGCAGCATCAGTTGTATAGCCAGCTAAAATTATTTTGCCATCTGGCTGTAGAGTAAGGGCATAGGGTGCATCAGTAGAATTGGGAGAGAATCGTGGAGTAATGGTTTTTCCGGTGGGATTTAATAAAGAAGTATGAAATGAGCCATCAGAATTATAGAATGCAAGAGCAAATTGTAAATTACCATTTACGTTGGTATAACCACCAACGACAATAATACCGTCGGCTTGAACGGCAACATCTACCGCTGATTCATTAGTGCCGCCAAAGGTAGTAGTAATGGTTCCAGGAACTACATTATTAGTTCCCTGCTTGAATGTTCTGTCGAGCTGCCCAAAGGTAGTATAACGTGCAAGAGCCCAATTTTGAACGCTTGTTTGTAGTTGCAGCGTACTTCCTACGGCAATAATATTGCCATCAAATTGAATTATAGTCCCGACTGCCTGATCAGAAGTGTTAAAGTTAATATTATTAGTCTGCGTACCTGCAATAAAGCTGACAAGATTAAACTCAGGGTCTAGCATGCCGTCTTGTGGTGTAGGTAGCAATTGAATCATTGCATACAGTGAATTGCCACACAAACAAAGTAAAAAAAAAGTAAAAATGTGCTTCATGTTTTTGGTTCTCCCCTTATGGTATAAGGCTACCAAAAAAAAGAGATTCAAAAAAAGAATCACTACAGATTAGTACTATGCTGAGCACGTGTGTGATTTTTTGGTCAAACGGATTTCAATTATTATAGTTCCTATCCAGTACCCTATCAGAGAAAGCACAAGGTGCATGATTTCTTTTGAGATAGGGCTGGGAAGCAAGGTAAAAAAGACAAAGCTTGCTAATCCTGAACCAAAGGCACCTAGTGCGGCTTCTTTTTTAACATCTTGTTTAAAGTAACTAAACAAGAGTGGAATTAATAAACAGCTAATATAAAGCTCATAACTGGTATTTAGTACTGACATAGCATTACCAGAAACATAGTTACTGACGATCAATAAGCTGATTCCATTAACAATAGTAATTAGCTTATTGATTACTGATCTTCTTGTGATAGTGCCATAGAATGATTCAATCTCATCCTGCACTGCGCTATTAATGCTGCTGAGCAAAGAATCTAACGTGGCAAAAATAACCAGTATAATACCACAGAGCACTAGTAATACGGTAAATTCATTGGTAAGCCTGCTTAACACGGGGATCAGAGGGCTCATGCCGTCAGGAATTATGACATTAAGCAATTTAGCTTTAGTACCAAAATAGATAGGTATCAAAGAGAAAAAAATCATAAATATACTTGCACTGCAGGAGGCAATAAAAGCAACACCCCGTGAAGAAATGGTAAACAATGGTTGGGTAATATCTTGTTGAATAATACAATAAAGAGCTGTCATGACCACGGTGGTAATCAAATATGGCACATTAAAGTCAGGTTGAAAGAACAAAATTTGTTTTTCAAGTAATGAACTTAATCCAAAGAAAGAATAAGGTTCCATAAAAAGACAATAGACAAAAATGACACTAAAAATACCGATAAAATAGCTGATTTGAAAGAACGTACTAATGCCTAGGCTACGCAAACCTCCGAGCATGGTATAAAGAAGGATTACTGCCCAAAAACAAACAAAAACAAAAGTACCAGAGAAACCCAGGCCTTCAAGAAGTGCTTTTGTTGCTATAATTTCTCCCAAGAGCAAAGCATACATCATAACAATCGAAAGCAGGTCTGAGAGTTTTTTCAAAAAAGGTGAATGGTAACGTAGCTCAAAAATATGTCCTATTGAGGTACAGTTAAGTGCTTTCATTTTGGCAGCAAGCCCACAACCAAGTATGATATAGCCAAGGCTTATGCCTATGATATAAAGTAGTCCGTACAAGCCAGCTGAGTATGCTTCTTGTGAGGTACCTATAATAAGACTAGCGCCCATTTCGGTAGCTATGAGAGTTGTGATAACAGATAAAAGACTTACGCGTGATGATGAGTCAATGCTATTTGTTGAAGTTTTTCTTTTTACTAATTTAAAAATAATGATAGGCAAGATGATAAGTAGCCCAATAAGAGATAATTTATTCACCGTAGAGCTCCTTTGCTTTTAAAAAACATAAAAAAGAGAGCTGCGCTGTGGTGCAAAAGCTGTACAACAGGCAATAATAGAAGAGGAGAGTTATATCGTTATTCAAAAGATCAAAAGAAAATGACGTGTTTTTTTTGGCTGTGACCAGCCATCTACTATGGGGGTTTGGTTCTTCAGTAAGGAGAAGACAATTCATTATGCTCCAAATGGTTTTTATGATTTCATTACTTATTATGTATAACTGTTATTTAAAGTTAATATAAATAAGATAAAAAACAAGGTAAAAAATTGCGATGAATCTCTTCTTTTTTCAAAATGTTATTTAAAATAAGGTCAATAAACCTGGCAAGTCAATTTCACGGTAGTGATTAATAATAATATCAGCCTGGTTAGTTTGTTCTGGCCTACCGCTAGTAGTAATACCGATACATAACATGCCTGCTCCCTTTGCTGCCTTGATACCATGAGCAGAATCTTCAATAGCAATACATGCTGATGGATCAACCTGTAATTGTTTTGCCGCATGCAAATAGACAGCTGGGTTTGGTTTTACCACATTATTTACACATGAAATGTTATATAAATGAGGGCCAAATAGGTTCTGCAGGCCAAGTTGTTGGTTAGTCAGACACAATGTATCGTCACTTGCATTGGTAGCAATACCCATCTTAAGATTCATCTGTTTTACTTGTTGATGAAATTCCAGAAAACCATCTATAAACCGAATGTTATTGGGATATAGTGAAAGTGCTAGTGATGATTTTTCCTGGATTAACTGTTCTAGCGGCTCGGGACTATTTATTATCTCTTTAATGAACTGGCAACTAGTGAATAAGCTTGATCCGGTTAAATTATAATGTAATGTTTTTTTGAGTTCAGCAGTAATTGGTATACCACGTCGTATGAGTAGTTGCAAAGTTGCTTCATGCCAGATGTGCTCAGTATCAACTATGGTGCCATCCATATCAAAAATAATTGCATGGTATCTCATTATTTTTACCTATTTTACCTCATATTAATGTGTTGATTAATCATTGGTTATGGGTAACCTAATAGTAATAATGGTACCCTCAAAGGAACATAGAGTAAAATTATGAATATTACTAACCGTCTGACTAACCGTGAAAATACTATTATATTTGCCAGTTTATCTAAACTAGTAACTCTTTTTAAAGTTAGCTTTATTATTGGTTCCTATTCAAGCTTTTTTTCTTGTGCCCCTTTAATTGCACCACTTGCAGGAGCTTTTGCGGGTATTCAAGGGAGCATCTTGGCATTTGGTGCCATTTTTGCAATAAAGGCATTTTCTACCGGATCACTATCGGTGCTTCTGGTTAATACTATTCCTGGTTTTTTCGCATCGCTTTTCTGGGCT
>Ga0364920_10052_pt1 | contig 55851 bp, 49 predicted proteins | sample SorcelJu500001C8_FD_206961 | JGI IMG/M metagenome (GOLD analysis project Ga0364920, IMG submission 206961) | Enriched cells from Trout Bog Lake Hypolimnion, Wisconsin, USA - BchlTB.June20.5000.01.C8 | ecosystem: Environmental > Aquatic > Freshwater > Lake > Hypolimnion/Profundal zone | place: USA...
AATGAGGCATTCGCTGACATCAAAAATTATAACGTTGTCTTTGTACAATCAATGTTGCAGGTTTTAGCTTGGGCGCAGGAATTGGTTGGCATTTCTAGTCGTATTTGGTTTGATTTTTTTCAAAACAGCATCATAATAAGTTTATTGTAACTTTTTAATTATCCAATATGAGGGGTTCTCGATGTTTTTAAATAAATATATGTTTTTAGTGCTTGCGTTTTGCGTTGGAAATCTGCGATCAGAAGATACAGGTACCTATTTGTACAAGCAAGAATTTGAGGCTTTGCAAGATAAGCCAGAGTATGCCATAATTTTTGATAAAGATGCTCCTATTATTGCTCGGGAAATCAGAAAAAATCTTGCAAATTATACATGTTCTGTAAGCCCGACTGCTTTGTCGAATGTACTTGGTGCAGATGGTTTAATTGTTACAAGTGAAATTATGCCTAAGCTTTATAGCTTTATAGAAACACTTTGTAAAAATAATGGAATGAAAGTTCCTGTTGTTTTGGTTACAACACAAAATGAAATGTTTAATGCTTTCGCTTCTAAAATTTTGTGCTCGGATGGCATTATTGTTATTGGTAAAGCTTTGCTTGTTGCTTCTTCTGATGCTATACTTGAAGGTGTTTTGGCTCATGAACTTGGCCATATTATGCATAATCACGTGAACAAAACACTTGCAATTACTCTTGCAAGTTTTTTGGTTTCACATTTGGCTATCGATTATCTTGCAAAAGATTCTAAATATGAAAAAATTATTTCTGAATCTAAAAATTTAATCGCACTTTGGATGGCAGGCTGGATCACTGCTTTTATCGTTAATAAAAAATTTGAAAAAGAAGCGGATCTTTTTGCTTATAAAGTTGCTGAAAAAGGTCAAGGATTAAAAGAATTTTTCCAAATGATGATACAACGTAGCCAAGATACGGAAAATGCGTGGATCGAAACAAATGTCGCACTAGCAGAAAGTAAAGGTTTGCTTAAGCGTTCCCAATACTATGCATTGATGCTTGATTACTATCTAGGCCGTGGACTTAATGGTCTTGAAAATGCATTTCAATCTTTATATTATAATACGCCGTATGGTCCACATCCAAGTCCTGAAGAGCGTATAAAGGCTATCGAAGATTATTTTGCTAGCCAAGAACAATAAATGGTAACGGCATAATTAGTTGCAACGTAACCAACAATTTTAACGGGGTGCTTTCCCATAGGAAGGCGCCCTTTTTTATTTTTGTGCTTTACCAAAGTTGTATTTGTGTTTCAAGCCCACACGCTTGTAAAAATTGTTCGAGAGTAATGGCCGTATGAATCTTGATGCGCTTAGTTCGACAGGTTAATCCGCTTATTATTTCAACGTCCTGTTGCGGGATTTTTAGTGTTTGCGCAATTGCTTTGATGAGTTCTTTATTAGCTTTTCCATCTTGGGCAGCATTTTTAAGCAAAAGCTTAAGTTTGCCATTTTTGTCGATAGACCAGGCTTGTTTTGATGAAGACGGGGTTACGCGTAGTTCAATAATGAGCGCCATAGGGGTCCATAGATTTCATTTTTATGATATAAAAGTTGCATAAAGTCTTAAATTTCGTATCATTGTACAACATCATACTTGATAATGTCATTATTTAAGTAAAGGGAGAGGTGGCTGAGCGGTCTAAAGCGCTTGCCTGCTAAGCAAGTTTCTGGGGAAACCTGGATCGTGAGTTCGAATCTCATCCTCTCCACCACTCATTGATATATCTGCGCGCCCGTAGCTCAACTGGACAGAGCGTCAGACTACGGATCTGAAGGTTTGAGGTTCGACTCCTCACGGGCGCACCAATTTTAGTTCATCCTTCTTTGCCGAGATTTTTCGGCGCAGAAGTAAATGGCTAAGCTCGGGCAGTTCATATTTTGCTTAATATCTATAGCATTTCTTTGTTTTTATTTATGTCTATTTTTGCTTCTAGCGTAGATTGTTCTGCTTCTTTTTTCTTTGCAAAATCTTTTTTATATTGTAGGGTCACTTTTGGCGCCCAACGACCTAATGTTTCAATTGCGCGATAGTATTGTGCTGCATCAGTTTGATTTTTTTGCATAGTTTCAATAAATTGTTTTTCTTCTGGTGTGAGATCTTTTTCATCACCAAGTTGAATGATCCGACCATTTTTTGCAAGAAAATCAGAGAAAAGAGCTGCGTGTTTGAGAGGATTACGAGTAATTAAAAAAATACCTGTGGGATCTAATATTCGAAAAAATGGTGAAATACCTTCTACTTCTTCGCCAAATTCATTAGTTTTTATTTTTATAGCTGCCGTACTACGTGAATGAAAAAATTCACCTTCTGCAAAGAGTGCTGCTAATGTACAAAGGGGCGCAATGAAAAATAAATTAGAAATTCTAGTGCACATGTAATCATGTTTATCAATAAAAAGGACATAGCCAACTAATTGCTCTAATTGTTGTATTGATTGGTTTACATATTCTGTTAAAAAGTTATAAGCACAAGCTGCAGGATCTCTAAATGCGCCTGCAAAAAGTGAATTGCCAAATGCAATAGAATAGGGTTTAAATGTATATTTGTAAAAAGACGTTTTTTGTTTTTCTTCGGGTGTAAGATCTTTTGGCTCTTGAAGAGTATTGCCAGCAAGTAGTGTTGGCGTATCATCTTTTTTCCCAAATTTTTTTATTTCGAATGGGACAAATGAGGTTCCTCTAATTAAAAGGGCCTTGTTAATACGTTGTATTTCATATTCGATTTTTGTAATATTTTCAATAAGAGCAATTGATACTTTTGTAGAAATTTTTTTTACTAGTTTTTCTCGTTCATATTCATGTATAGATAAGCGACGACGGAGGATTTGACTATTCAATTGCTGAATGAACGTGTTAATTAATAATGTCGATTGTTGCTCAATTTTTGATCTTAATTCTGATGAATCACGAGTAGTTTTCTTAAATAGTTCATTGCTTGCAAATAATGTTTGAGACAGTTTTTGGTTAATATACCAATACGCTTTATTTTCTTTAAAAAATAGTTCATTAGCAGATTTAAAATTATTATTTATAGCTTCAGTATTGTTTATACCTTTAGATATGAGTAATCGGAAAAGATCTTCGCTTAAAAGTTCCTTTTTGGTATGTGTAAACTCTTTAAAAGCGTTTTGAAGTGGGTTTTCTTGATCGTTTGTTTTTAAGGCTTCAACCATTACAAAGAGCTCATAGATTGTGGTTGGAATAAACACTACATGTAAATCATCACGCTTTGTTTCTTCGCGTATTTTTGCTTCGATGAATTGTTCTTCGGCATAAGGCTTATCTTTGGTTAGTAAAGCATCTTGTTCTTCTTTCGTTAATTTGGAAGCGACAACCATTGGCCATTGGTATTTGAGCAGGATATCTTCAATAATGTCGCTAGCTGTCAAATTATTTTCCTTAATTATCTCAGCAGGTAACTCACTTGCATTAGTTATCTTAGCTGTCAAATCACTTTCATCAAGTGGTACCATCGTATCGCCTACTTTTTTAACAATGAGTAATTCTGCAAATATGTGTAACGGCGTTAGTAGGCATAAAATAGATAATGTTAATGATGAAAATTTCATAGTATTCCCCATTTTTATAGAAATATAATCTATCTTTAGACTAGCAGAAATAAGGGTTAAAATTCTAATGATTTTTTGAAATAAGCTTACAACGACAATCTTTTGGCTTATATTTTTTGTTCAAATGGTATTGCCTCAGAGGTATCATTTTTTTCTTGTAGTGCAGATTGTTCTGCTTCTTTTTTCTTTGCCGCCAATTTTTCTTTGTATTCTTGGCTCACCCTTGGTGCCCAACGGCCTAATGTTTCAATTGCGCGATAGTATTGTGCTGCATCAGTTTGATTTTTTTGCATAGTTTCAATAAATTGTTTTTCTTCTTGGGTGAGATCTTTTTCATCACCAAGTTGAATGATACGACCATTTTTTGCAAGGAAATCAGAAAAAAGAGCTGCATGTTTGAATGGATTACGAGTAATTAAAAAAATACCTGTGGGATCTATTATTTGAAAATGTGGTATAATACCCTCTACTGATTTGCCAATTTCATTATTCTTTATTTTTATAGCTGCCGTACTACGTGAATGAAAAAATTCACCTTTTGCAAAGAGTACTGCTAATGTACAAAGGGGCGCAATGAAAAATAAATTAGAAATTCTAGGCCGTGTTGAGTTTTTAAAATTTGATTAATTAAAGTATAATAGCACCGTAAAAAAGGGCATTTTCAACCTTAAATAGGTGCTATTATGAGAGTAAAGTATATCAATGAAGTTACATTTAACAAATTTTTTTTATTTCTTAGCGAGCAAGATGATATTTATGTTCAATCAAAAAGAAAAACCAAAAAATTTCTTGAAGTTATTGTTTGGATGGCAAAATCAGGAGCTCCATGGAGAATGTTACCATGCGAATATGGTAAATGGAATAGCGTTTTCAAAAGATTTAGTGATTGGGCAAAAAAGAAAATTTGGGAACGCATGTTGACCCACTTTGCGCAGGATGCTGATTTGGAGTATGTCATGATGGATGCAACAATAACCCGAGCACATGTAAGTGCTGTTGGTTATGGTGATCAAGATACGCAGGGACTTGGACGCTGCGCTGGAGGATTTTCAAGTAAGATTCATGCTTTAGTTGATGCTCTTGGCAACCTCTTGAAAATTATTGTAACACCCGGTCAACAACATGAAATGACGCAAGCAAAACCATTGCTTGAAAATATCGAAAATACAAGTGTTTTAGGCGATAAAGCATACTTTTGCCAAGAATTTTTTGATTATCTTATCTCAAAAAATTGCACCTCTATTATACCCCCCAGATCCAATAGCAAGATTAAGCATGATTATGATAAACATATTTATAAGGAGAGACATGCAATAGAATGTTTTTTTGCAAAAATGAAATGCTATCGACACGTAGCATTTAGATTTGATAAATCGATTAGAAGCTTTGTTTCGTTTATATCATTTGTGGGAGTTTGTATATGGTTACGCTAAAAACTCAACACGGCCTAATCTAATTGCCGCGTAAAACATATCTGACATATGTTACATTTTCTTTTTTTTGCTACCTTGTTATGTGCTTGTTCGTGTCGCTTTAAGCCTTGTGGTGTTGGAAATTTTCTTCCACATATGCATTGACATTTTTTCCTTATTTTTTCTTCAGTATCATGTCGCGCTACCCAATGATTTTTTAAATAACAGAAGCGGTCAGCCTTCTGATTACAAATAGTTCCATCAGCTTGTTTTTCAAGGCACACGAAAATGCGGTATGTTTTTAGGGGTGTTTGTATATATGATTTTTTATAATGAAAAGTTTCGAATTCTTGTTCCATACAGTCCGCATCAATGCTCGGTTCTATCGGTTTAGCAAATGATTGGTCGGGATAGTTTATAGAGGTAGATTTGCAGGGGTAGGCATAAATGATAGATGGTAATTGTTCCTGGCCCGCAAGTATCTCGAGCTGTTCAAGAACTGTTTGTGTTGAAAGGTCAATTTCTGCGGCATGGTTGTGTAATAGTAGTGCATAGGGTATAAAAAAAATGGCAATCTTCTTTTTGTTCATTTTGTTTTCCTGTAAGCATAGATCTATTTTTCCAGTGGGCTTAGGTAGAGATTATGACTTTGATTTGTAAAAATGCAATATAAGACCTCGCCTTTATGGTTAAATGGAATATTCTGTCCAAAAGATATTTTTTGTGGTACAATGACGGTATCTTGTTGATCTTTGATAGTTTTGGGGGCGTACTGGCTTCGACGTGTTCAGGAGGCTTGTAGGTGCATGCCGAGCTTTGTCTTTGTGCTCGTTAAAAAAAGAGTCAAAACATAAATGCAAACAATGCGTTTAACGCGGGGGAGTTTAATCACTCTGCCGTTGCTTTTGCTTAACTTAGTTAAGTAATTGCCGTGAAATAGTAGGAGTGTCTATTCTTTTATTATTTCATGTAAAAATATAATAGAACACGCAGGTAGGTTCTTCTCGTAAGTAACCTGTTGTGTAGAACCAACGAGGCTCAATAAGTAAAGCTTGTCTTTTGGCTTTTATTGAGTATAAACAAAGACTATGCATGTAGGGCTTGCCGGCTGATAGGGTGCGGACATGGGTTCGACTCCCATCGCCTCCACCAAAACTTTCATTTACCCGATTTTTCTGGATCTTTTCTGCATTCTAGGTACGATTATTCTTAATAATTGTATTTTTAGTGTGAGGAAATCTAATGTTTGGAAAATATAAAACAGTATCATTATGTACAGTTCTTTTTGTGTCCCAGTTGGCGGCGCAGATTATTGAAATTTCAACCCTGCAAGAATTGTTTGATCATGTTCCGGTTGATTCACAAAAAACAACAATTATATTTTGTGATTTAGATAACACCCTTGTAATGCCAGATTTTGAATGTGGACTTGGTTCTGATGCGTGGTTTTCTCATCATGCAAAACGGATAGCGCAAGAACTTGCTATTGATATTAGCAAAGTCTACAAAACAATGTTGCCTATTTATTATGATGTTAATTTAGTAAATCAGTATACATTAAGACCTGTGGAAAATGGTACAGTTGCTCTTTTAAAAGAAATGCAGCAGCGCTTTGATCATGTTGTAGGGTTAACAGCTCGTTCATATCCTTTGATAGATTCCACGATACAATTGTTGCAAGATATAGATATTGATTTTATGCGATCTGCTATTGCTACTGAAAAAAATATTGAACATTCTGAAGGGCGTTATTTAGCAGGCATTGGTTTTTGTGGATGGGAAAAAAAGAGTGTCGTTATGGATCTTATTTTAACAGAAACTGGCTATACCTGTGACAGAATTGTTATGATTGATGATAAGGCGCATTATTTAGATGATATTGAGCAGATGTTGGCTCTCAAGTACCCTGATGTAGAATTTATAGGCATTCATTACACTTATTTGGCAGAGCATGTGCAAGAGTATCAGCCTTCATATGTAAAAAATCGTTAATGTATACTGTATGGGAGTAATGAGTGGAAGAATATAATCAAGCATCTATAAAGCTTGAAAAAAAATTTTGCACTGATCTGATCAATGGATTATCAGAAAAAGAGGCAAAAATCCGTTTGCAAACTGATGGCTCCAATAGCATTCATACTATAAAAAACCCATCGCTTTTTTCGTTGTTTGTTGATCAATTACGTTCTGCGCTTATGCTTTTTTTGATTGGGGCAGCGCTAGTAATTTATTTTTTTGATGAACTGTTTGACGCATGTATGACCCTTGCAATTGTTCTGGTTAATGCATTTTTGGGAGCTTATCAAGAATATAAAATTGCACGTGTTATGCATGGAATTGAAAAAGCGAAAACAGCAGATGTCTGGGTTATGCGTGATGGTGTTCGTCAGATTATTTCAGTAACGGAATTAGTTCGTGGTGATATTGTATTTGTAGCAACGGGTGAAAAAATCCCTGCCGATGGTATCGTTGTTGAATCATATGATTGTGTTGTTGATGAGTCGATGATAACGGGAGAATCGATTCTTGTTAATAAATATCGATGTAAGAATATATCAGGTAATGATTCTGATTCATGCGTTGTACAATCAGGATCATTTGTTGTTTCTGGTTACGTAAAAATGGTTGTTAGCGCGACAGGTCCGCGAACAGGGGTTGGTAAAGCACATGCATTTGTTCAATCGTTGCAGGAAGCGCCTATTTTGGAAGATGAACTGCGACCCTTATTGAGAATGGTATTTCTGTTTGTTGTTGGAGCATGTTCTGTTTTTGTAGCTTTTGGATTGTTTTTACATAAACCTTTTGGCCAGTTGTTTTCAACAGTAATTGCGCTTTTTATGTGTATTGTTCCTCAGGGATTGCCTATCATTATGACCCTTGTTTTGGCTTCATCTGCGTATGCCATGAAAAAAAAGGGGTTACTTGCTAAGCGATTGCATGCATTGGTTACGTTGGGGCGTATTAATTGTATTGTGTTTGACAAAACAGGGACTATTACTCTTAATCAACAAGTTATTGTGTGTGCGCGTGTCGATGGAAAAATGTATTTAGTGACAGGATCTGGGTATGAATCTGAGGGTATTGTAACTGAAAATGGGCATCAGATAGTTTATGAAAAAAGTTCTGAGCATATGCGTATGATTGCAATAGCTGGAGTTCTTTTAGATTATGCTACGATTATAGCTGATTCTGAAACTGGTCATGCTTTTGTAAAAGGCGATCCTTTTCTTGCAGCACTTACTGTTTTTTCTAAAAAATTAAAAATCAACAAACAAGAGATACGTGCTCAGTACAAAGAGTTGTATGTTATCCCGTATTTGGAAGAGCGTGGGTATAGGGTTAGTTTTTTTGAATCAGATACACATATTCTTGTTATGGCAGTTGGTAAAGCTTCCAATATTATGACTCATGCCGAGGGTGTTCCATTGGCAGATTATACGGTCCTTGATACGTTGACCAATGAAGGTTTACGCGTTTCTTCCATAGCGACTAAAGTAATAGATAAAGAACGATTTCAAGAAAAATTAAATAGTATAGCCATTGATAAACAAAGTAGTTTTTGGAAATCGCTTGCGGTTGGGCAATTGGTATATCATGGTATGGTTGCAACGGCTGACCCTGTTAGGCAAGATGCAAAACAGGTAATCGATAGGTTTAAAGCTTTGGGAGTATCGGTTGTTATGGCAACAGGAGATGTTGCTGAAATTGCACAATCAGTTGCAGCGCATGTTGGTATTTTTTCACCAGGTGATTATGCAGCGCAGGGAGTTGTATTATTAACAGATAGTGTGCAAGATTATAAAAAAACATCGGTTTGGTCGCGCATGACGCCTTTTGATAAAGTTACGTTAGTTGAACGTTTGCAAAAGCAGGGATTGATTGTTGCAATGGTTGGCGATGGGGCTAATGATGCTCCTGCGTTAAAGGTTGCCCATGTCGGAATTGTTATGGGTAAAGGTGGTTCAGAAAGTGCTAAGATTGCTGCTCCTCTTATTTTAACTAATGATCAATTATCGATAGTTGCAGATGCCTTATTTGAAGCACGCCATTGTATGGATGCATTCAAGCGTATTATGATTTATTTTTTTACAACCAATTGTGCTGAAATGATGATTATTTTTACTGCTTTTTTTGTACAATCAGAGTTGTCATTGTTGGCGCCACATATTTTATGGCTTAATATAGTATCAGATGGTTTTTTGGATACGTCACTTGCGTTTGAACCATATGACCTTGAAAAATCGCCTGCAATAGTTAATGTTATGCATCGTTCTGTTATTTGGTTTGTTCTTTATCAGGCGCTTTTAATTGCTGCTTTTTCATTTACAGCTTTTTGTTTTTACAAAACTACGTATGGTATTGAAAAGGCACGCACTATGACGCTTGTGATGATCACCATGTGTCAATGGGCTGTCGCAATTAATTGCCGTTCGCTTACCCGTTCTATTTTTAAAAAAGGATTTTTTTCCAATGCCATTTTGTCAGTTGTATTGCTTTTAATTCCTGTTTGTTTGATAGCCATAGTTTCTGTTCCTTTATTGCGCTTTGTCTTTAAAATGATGCCTTTGAATATCTTTGATTGGTTATTGGTTTCTTTGGCTGCAATTGTATTGTTGGCTATCGAAGAAGTACGAAAGATGCTGGCCTATTGACGAAAAAAAGGAAACCTTATACGCTGTCCACTAACTAAGGATGGTAGTATGTTTAAACAAATAATAGAAAGGTTTTTTATGAAACACGTACGTTTCTTTCCTATAGCGTTGTTATTTTCTTTTATAGCAATGCCGTTGTTTGCAGATGATGCAGTAGCTCGCCTTGAAGCTCGAATAAATTCTTTAGAAAAAGAAGTTGCTGAATTAAAGAAAAATATACCCTATGTAGTTGATGCAGGAGCAATGACGGCTTCGATTCAGGAAAAAGGTAGCAAAATAGAAAAAGATGTTATTGGTAAGTATCAACCAAAAATGGAAAAATTAGCTACTGAGATGCAAGCTTTGCAAACAAAGTTAGCTGATGCAAAAGATGATGCAAAAGTAAAAATACAAAAAGAACTTGAAGATATTCGTTCAAAGATGATGCAAATTCAACAAACTGCTGAAGCTGAAATGAAAAAGGCAGCTGATGGATTGCAAAAAGAAGCAATGGAATTGGTTGAAGTGATTAAGGCTGAAGCTAAGAAGCTTGGCGCAACTACCATCGTTGACAAGAGCGTTTGTATCGGATTTGATGATTCATTCAGCAAAAAAGTAGAAGCAAATGTTAATGCTGCTTCGAAAAAAAGCAAAAAATCTGAAGAAAAATCAGACATGAAGTCAGAAGAAAATGAAAAATCAGATACTATGGCAAAAGCTGGTAGCTCCAAAAAAGTTGTTGCTTTCAACAAAAAATAATTGTTAAAAGTTGATGATAAAGAGGGCCGATAGGTAACTGTCGGCTCTTTTTTTGTGCCTTTTGATATATGATATATCTTATCACGTTAAAGTTTTGTAAGAGGTGAGAAATGTCGGTTTATGCGGGAGAAAAGTATGATTAAAGTTATTATTGGGTTAGGAAATCCGGGTAATAGATATTATGCCACGCGTCACAATATTGGATTTCGCGTAGTTGATGCATTGGTTGCATTGCATGGTGGTCAATGGAAAACAAAAGGAGAGGCGGAAGTTGCAACGATAACGTTGAATAATAATGTGGTGCAAGTGATAAAGCCGCAAACATTTATGAACGAGTCAGGCCGTATTATTCCTTCATTGCTCAAAACAGGTATTACGGCAGAGGATATTGTTGTGGTGCATGATGAGTTAGAAAAAGATTTTGGAACGGTTGCTGTCAAGGTGGGCGGAAGCCACAAGGGACATAATGGATTGCGCTCGATAATAGAATTTTGTGGAGCTGATTTTACTCGTATTCGTTGTGGCGTTGGTAGGCCACAGGAAAAAAGTGATGTACCTGACTTTGTACTTTCTCCGTTTAAAGAAGGTTTAAATCAGGTACAAGAAATGATTGATCACGCTGTAATCGAGTTAGAAAAGTTATTTTATAACGTATCTCATTAAATTGTGTACATACATAATGAGGCATGTCTAGTGAGCGAGCAGTATTTCTATCAAGACATGCCTATAGACTTTGTGTATGATCTATTCAGATATGCTATAGTACCTGTAATTACTCGTTATTTTTACGTTTTTTGTCTTTATTCTTTTTTTCAATTTTTTCTTTTTTGCAAGCATCGCAATTTTTTGAAGCTTTTCGTTCTGCTTTATGACAACGTCCCTTGGTATGTTCTTCTTTTTCCTTACATTCTTCTTTTTTGCAACAAGGGCGGAACGGAGCTGTTACACCATACCATGTATCATGAACTATATTTCCACTACCTTCGACAGCATCTTCAGCTACATGGCCTGTTGCATGGACAACGCCACAGGTATGTTCATGACATTCTTCGTCAGCTTTACAGAGCGGCATGATTGAGCTTAAAGCAAGCATTGCTACCAATAATTTATTCATTAGGAAACTCCTTTATTTGTATCCTAGCCATTTGGCTTATTCTTAAAATAGGCTATGCAAACAGATAAAAAAAAGCAACAAAAGACAAAAAACAGAGTAAACTAGGGATATATTTTATTTTAAAAACAGGTATGAGAAGGGTGTTTTATGGTTTTTAAGTTACATGCACCTTTTGCCCCCAAGGGTAGCCAGCCTCAGGCGATAGCAGAACTTGTTGCTGCACGTCCAGGAATTTCAACACTTATGGGCGTGACTGGATCGGGAAAAACTTTTACGATTGCAAATGTTATTGCACAACAACAAAAACCGGTTCTTATTCTATCTCCCAATAAAACATTGGCAGCGCAGCTTTATGAAGAATTTAGCCTTTTTTTCCCTGAAAACAAGGTTTGTTACTTTGTAAGTTATTATGATTATTATCAACCGGAATCTTACTTGCCTGCGCAGGATATGTATATTGCTAAAGAAACGAAAGTTAATACTGAAATAGAGCGGTTACGTGTTGAAGCAACGGCATCTATTATTAATCGTCAGGATGTCATAGTTATCGCATCAGTTTCAGCTATTTATTCGTTGGGAAATCCTTATGATTACCGTGAGCTTGCGCTTTCATTAAAAATTGGTCAACATATAAAGCGTAATGATTTACTTAAAAAATTACTTTTTATTCAGTATCAACGTAATGATGTTGATCGTCTTGCTGGTACGTTTCAGGTTTTTGGAACGACGGTTGAAGTTATTTTGCCCTATCAAAAAGATAAGTTAAGAATTGATTTTTTTGCAGATGTTATAGAGTCTCTTGCCTGGGTCACTAAAGAAAATAATACTATTGTTGCGCGACTTGATAATACATTAATTTTTCCTGCAAAACATTTTGTAACCACGCAAGAAAAAAAAGAACGAGCTCTTGTAAGTATTCGCGCTGAACTTGATTCGGTACTTCCAACGATAACTAATCCTGTAGTTGCTCAACGTCTTGAGCAGCGTGTAACGCATGATATGGAGATGATTGACCAGCTGGGGTATTGTTCAGGTATTGAAAATTACTCTTCTCATTTTGAAAACAGGGCATCAGGCATGGCGCCCTTTTGTCTTTTTGATTTCTTTCCTAAAGATTTTTTATTTATTATTGATGAATCTCATGTAGCTTTGCCGCAATTGCGTGGTATGTATGCGGGAGATCGATCAAGAAAAACAGCATTAATAGATTTTGGATTTCGTTTGCCTTCTGCGTATGACAATAGACCTTTGCAGTTTCAAGAAATTGAAACATATTTTAAGGATACGATATTTGTTTCAGCGACACCGGGAGATTATGAAATGACTCATTCTGCTACAATGGTTGAACAAGTTATTCGTCCAACTGGTTTAGTTGATCCAATGATAGAAGTTGTTGGACGAGAAGGACAGATGGATCGTCTTGTTGCTGAAATTAAGGCTGTTAAATCGCACGACAATAGAGCGCTTGTGACGGTTTTAACTAAGCAATTGGCAGAAGACTTAGCCCGTTATTTAGAAGAGCAAAAATTAAAAGTATGTTATTTACATAGTGATATTAAAACTCCTCAAAGGACAGAATTATTACAAAAATTACGTGAAGGAATTTTTGATTGTTTAGTTGGTGTGAATTTGCTACGTGAGGGGTTAGATTTACCCGAGGTTGCATTAGTTGCTATTATGGATGCAGATATTGAAAGTTTTTTGCGTGATAAACGTTCACTTATTCAAATTATCGGTAGAGCTGCGCGTAATGTTGATGCAAAAGTTATAATGTTTGCTGATACAATTACAAAATCAATGGCTGGTGCGATAGGTGAGACCGATCGAAGAAGAACATTGCAACAAGCTTATAATAAAGAGTACACTATTACCCCTAATAGTGTAAAACGTGATGTAGTTAAAAGTATTGTTTCATTGCAAGCAGCTATAGCAAAAGCATCGAAACAGGGAAAAAAGAAGGGGAAAGATCTTGTGCTTAATGAAAATAGAGAACAATTAAAAGCAGATCTTGAATTAAAAATGCGCGAAGCTGCTGAAAAATTTGATTTTGAAACAGCGATTGCTTTGCGTAATGAATGGTTAAAGCTATAACATAATCGATAGTTGCAGATAGGGGATTATAATGAAGGCGCATTTTTTATTATTGATAATAACGATAGGTGTTGCAGCTGGTAGTGTTACCTTTTATATAAAAAAACAGGTTCTTATGAAAGAAAAAAAACAGGTACAAAGTATGGATGGTCAGGCAATGTATGATAAAGAAATATATACGGTTGAAGATATTCAAGCATTATTGGATGTAAAGGTACAGGACCTTGAAGCGCGCGCATTGTATGGAAAAGAACATTTGTTGGCTGGTATACAAGCACTTATTGCTTTACCATCACAAGAACGAAATGTGCAGACTTTTATCAAACCACTTGATACGCTTATGGTTCAGTATGGACGTGTGTGCACACAATGTAGTTTAATGACGATGGTTCACCCCGATGCTTTAATGCGTGAAAAGGCAGCAGCTGTGCTGCAAGCAGCGCAAGAATTTTTTGTCGATCATGTTGAAATGAATAAAGCATTATATGATGCTATGGTAGATTATGCCCAAAAAATGATGCCTTCTGAGCAGGTGACTGATGAAGTACATTATTTTGTTGCCGAATGGTTACTTGATAGCAAACGTTCAGGTCTTGCGTTGCCTGAAAATGTACGCGAGCAGGTTACCGCTCTTAAAAAAGAGTTGGCTCATATGGAAACTGTGTTTGAGATGGATCTTGCAAAAGATACAAAAAAACTTACTTTTAGCGCTGTAGAATTACAGGGTGTTCCAACAGATATTCTTCAGGGGTATGAAAAAACTAGTGATGGTTTATATAGTATTACATTAAGTTCATCGGTGTATACGGTCTTAATGGAAAATTGCGCATTAGAAGCAACGCGTAAAAAAATATATGAAGCTTATGGAACTCGTGGGTATCCAAGTAATAAAACATTATTAGAATCTATTGTGCGTAAGCGATATGAATTGGCGCAATTGCTTGGATATGAAAGTTACGTCCGCTATGATCTTGAAAAACAAATGGTTAAAACACCTGAACGTGCGCAATTGTTCTTGGATGATTTATTGCCAAAAGTATTACGAAAATCTTCAATGGAAGTTGCTCTTTTAAAACGTCAATTACCAGAAGGTGTTACGTTGGCAGCCAATGGAGTATTTAAACCATGGGATCTTGCTTATGTTGAATCTTGTTATAAAAAGAAGCATTACAGTGTTGATGAACTTACAATAGCTGAATATTTTCCTTTGGAAAATACAATACAAGGGTTATTTTCAATCTATGAGGCATTTTTTGGGTTGTCGATGAAAGAAATGAAAGCCCCTGCATTATGGAACCAGGACTTACGTCTTCTGAAAATAGAAAAAAATGATGGAACTTGTATCGGGCATGTGATTCTTGATTTGCATCCTCGTGAAAATAAATATGGACATGCGTGTGAAATGGCACTTGTTGCTGGACATCATGATCTCGATGGCGCAGTAAAGCCAGGCCTTGCAGTAGTTATTGCTAATTTTACTAAGCCAACGGAAAAGCAGCCATCATTGCTTAAGTATGATGAGGTAGTTACTTTTTTCCATGAATTTGGCCATGCATTACATGAATTATTGGGAGCAACGTATCTGCAGTCGCTTGCAGGTACACATGTAAAAACAGATTTTGTAGAATTGCCATCGCAACTTTTGGAATTGTGGCTTGAAGAGAAAATCGTTCTTAAAAATTTGTCTAAGCATTATAAGACAGGAGAGCCTATTCCTGGTGCATTAGTCGATTCTAAATTAGAAGCAGATCGTTTAAGTTATGGTATTTATTTGGCTCGTCAAATTATGTTGAGTATGGTTTCATTATCACTTTTTGATAAACATCCATCGATAGACACTGATGATTTGTGGAAAGCAATGCATGCAAAAATGATGTCTGGTATCACGGAATATTGTCCTCATGTCCATCAACAGGCTTCATTTGGTCATTTAGCATCTTCAGGGTACGCATCAAAATATTATGGATATTTGTGGGCATGTGTTATAGGTAATGATATTTTTGATAAAATTAAGCGAGATGGGCTGCTTGATCCAGCTGTTGGGCGAGCTTATAGTGCTGCAATTTTGGCCCCCGGTGGAAGTAAAGATCCTAATGTTTGCATACAAACCTTTTTAGATCGTGAACCAAGGCAAGATGCATTTTTAAAGCGATATGGATTGGAATAATTTCTCCTGTAGAAACAAAAAATGAGTAATAGCTATGGGTTTTAACTTTCCTTAGCTGATTCTTCGGCAGATCTTTTTTGTCTAGGTTTTTTGTTACGTATATTTTTAATTGGCAGGAGTGCTTTTTGTTTTTCATATTCTTCTTTTAAGTAACGTCTTACATTAGGTGTTCTGTTATATTCATGTGGTAATTCCTTAGTTATAGTATTTTTTGCAAAAAGATTAGCTCCTTGTTCTACTAAGAATTTTGCAACATCGATATCTGAGCAATAATGGAGAGGTGTAAACCCGAATTCATTTGGTCGACTTGGATCGGCTCCTTGCGCGATGAGCATTTTTGCAATTGCAACATTTGAGCAATAGCGTAAAGGTGTAAAGCCAAATTCACTAGGTTGATTAGGATGAGCGCCCTTTTCAAGAAGAAGGTGTATAATTTCCGGTTTATGATCGCCGCAGCAGTGTAGTGCGGTAAAACCATGTTCAATTGCATGGTCTATTCTGCAACCATTCTCAATGGCATAGCGTGCTGCGACAGGATGGATATTTGAATAAAAAAGGAGTGTGTGCCCATTGTGATCAACAGATTTAACATCAAAGCCTGTTTTTTCGATAATAAGATCGATCATTCTTAGTGACGGTGCATAGAGAAAAAAAGTTCGAATGGCGGGCAAATTTTTTAATTCGGTTATTGTTTTAGGTACTTGTGCTTCATAGGAGAATAAGGTGTGTAGCGAGATACCTTTTTTTTCAGCATACATTTTACATCTATTAAAATAGTTCCATACGGCCTCAACATTATCGTTTTTAATGAATTCTTTAATAGTTTCATATTGTTCACTATGATTTCCGTATATTTTCTCAAATGTAATTTCTATAAGCGATTTTGGATTCTTTGGTGTTGTGGGTAGAATAGGTGCTTGTTGCTCTGCGCCATTAAGGGCAGTAAGGCTTGCGCATGTAAGTAGTAATACTGTTGTTTTCATGATGTCTCCATTATTTGGGTTTTATTTTAATCTTTACGTTTTGCATGTATTTGGGCAAATGCTTGTTTGTGTATTTCCATTAATGCCATTCGTTTGTCATATTCTTGTCTAAGGTAGTCGCGTGTTGTTAGATAATCGTTTTCTCTGCATTGATAGGGAAATTTACCATCTTGAGTTGGTATGCATGGATTGGCACCATTTTTAATGAGTAATTGAGCCATATTCATGAGCATGGCACAGTGTAATGGTGTGTGACCGCTCTTACATTGTGCATTTACATCAGCTCCAGCAGTAATCATTAGCTGAGCAGATTTATGGTCTACGCAACCATGTAATGGTGTTAAGCCATAATTATTTTTTGCATTTACATTGGCACCAGCAACAATGAGTAATGTAGTGATTTTGATGGTGTCAATGTAATATAATGGGGTATCGCCATCATTATCTTGTGCATTTACATTTGCATGGTTAATAATTAGTAATCGAGCAACGTTGAAATTGTTGTCGCGGCACTGATGTAATGGTGTTTTGCCATATTTATTGCGCGCATTTACATTAGCCTTAGCTTTAATAAGTAATTTAACAATTTCCTCGTTTTCCAAATAGATATGTAATGGCGTTTCGCCAAATTTATTGCATGTATTTACATCGGCGCCAGCTTTAATAAGTAATGCGACTAATAGAGGATTATTGCAAAGATGCAATGGTGCTTGTTTAAAAATATCTTTTGCATTTACATTTGCGCCAGCTTCAATAAGCAATTCAGAAATTTCGGGGTCCTTCAAAGGGGCGTGGTTATCCAAAGAGCGATGTAAGAGTGTTTGTTGCAAAGAATTTTTTAGATTTACATCAAATCTGGGGGAAAAAATAATTACTTTTTTCATTTCTTTTGATTGTGCATTCCTTAATAAAATGAGAAGAAAATGTTTATCAAAGTCATTTTTTGGTCCAAATAAAAAAAAGCGTACTTTGTCAACATCATCTTGTTCAACAAGTTTTTGAATGTTTAATTTGTACTGTTCTTTTTTGCCATATATTTTTTCAAATGTAATTTCTATAAGCGATTTTGGATTCTTTGGTGTTGTGGGTAGAATAGGTGCTTGTTGCTCTGCGCCATTAAGGGCAGTAAGGCTTGCAAGTGTAAGAAGTAGTACTGTTGTTTTCATGATTTCTCCATCATTTGGGTTTTATTTTAATCTTTACGTTTTGCATGTATTTGGGCAAATGCTTTTTTGTGTATTTTCATTAATGCCATTCTTTTGTCATATTCTTGCTTAAGATAGGCGTATATTTCTGTTTTTTGAGAAAAGTTTTCGTATGGAAATTTTTTTAGGCAATCTTGTATACATGGATTTGAGCCTGCGGCGATAAATAATTGAGCAACTTCGATGTTGTTTGCATAATGTAATGGTGTTGAACCTAAATTATTTTTTGCATTTACATCAGCACCTGCAGCAATGAGCAATTGGGCAATTTTGGTTTTTTTTGCAAAATGTAATGGTATATTGCCGAAATCATTTTTTGCATTTACATCAGCACGAGCATTAATCAGTAGCTCAATAATTGTTTCGCTATCGTTGAGTAATAATGGTGTATCGCAATAAAAATTTTGTGCATTTACATTGGCGCCAGCAGCAATCAGTAACTCAACAATTTCAGGGGATTTTTTGGTATCGTGTAATAATGTATTATCAAGGTAGTATTTTGTATGCACATTAAATCTAGGGTCATGGATAATTAACTCTGCCATTTCTTTCGATTGTGATTTTGCGAGTAGGTCCATGAGATAGGAATGAGAGATATCTTTTTTTGCTGTACGTAAAAACATATGAACTTGTGTAATGTCATTTTTTGTAACAAGGAGTTGAATGTTTGGTTTGTATTGTTCTTTTTTGCCATATATTTTTTCAAATGTAATATCGCAAAGCGATTGTAAAGTGGGAACCATTCTTGGCTTTGGAATGGGCGGGAAGGGCCTTTCTTCAAGCTCTGCGGTAGTCCATTCTGGGACTTGTTGTTTTTGTGATGATTCTGCAGCGCTTAGATTGCTAAGGCTTGCAAATGTAAGTAGTAGTACTGTTGTTTTCATGATTTTCTCCAATATTTGGGTTTGATTTTAATTTTTACGTTTTGCATGTATTTGGGCAAATGCTTGTTTGTGTATTTCCATTAATGCCATTCTTTTATTATATTCTTGTTCAAGGTATTCACATATTTTTTGTCTGCCTCCAGACCAGTTGTTATGTGGAAATTGATCTGCGCAATTTTGTATGCATGGGTTTGCGCCAGCTTTAATGAATAATTTGGCACATTCGAGATTTGTGGTGCAGTGTAATGGTGTATTGCGCACATAAAAATTTTGTGCATCTACATCGGCTCCAGCAGCAATAAGCAATGTAACAATTTCTTCGTTTTCTAAGTGCATATGTAATGGTGTATCGCCTCTATTATTTCGTGCATTTACATCGGCGCTAGCTTTGATAAGCAGTTGGACATTTTTGGGGTCTAGGTAATAGTGTAATGGTGTCTTTCCATATGAATCGTTTGCATTTACATTAGCATAAGTAGCAATGAGTAATTCGACGATTTTGGAGTCACATTCACCATGTGGTGCACTATGTAATGGTGTTTGTCCATATTTATCTTGTGCATTTACATCGGCATGAGCAGCAATAAGTAATTTGGCACATTCGAGGTTTTTTTTGCAATAGTGCAATGGTGTTTGTCCATCTGAATCGTTTGCATTTACATCGGCATGAGCAGCAATGAGTAATTCGATGATTTTGGAGTCACCTTTATCATATGATGCACTATGTAATGGTGTAATGCCGTAATCATTTTTTGCATTTACATTGGCACCAGCAGCAATAAGTAATTCAACGATTTTTGAGTTATCCATATCACATGCCCAATGCAATGGTGTTTGTTCATATGAATCGTTTGCATTTACATCGGCACCAGCAGCAATAAGTAATTCAACGATTTTTGAGTTAGCTCTATAACATGCTACATGTAATGGTGTTTGGTCATTAAAGTCATCTCTTGCGTGCACATTAAATCCAGGTGCATGGATAATCGCTTTTGCCATCTCAGCTGATTGTGATTTCTCAAGGAGGCGCATGAGATAGTAAAAGGTGGTGGTATATTTTTGTGCTGCAAATAAAAACATATGAATTAGTTCAACATTATTTTTTTCCATCAAAGAATTAATTATGGTAGGGGATTCTTCTTTATGAAGCGTTTTAAATGCGATATCGCCAAGCGATTGTAAAACGGGAACCATTCTTGGCTTTGGAATGGGTGGGAAGGTTTTTGCTTCAAGCTCTGCGGTAGTCCATTCTGGGACTTGTTGTTTTTGTGATGATTCTGCAGCGCTTAGATTGCTAAGGCTTGCAAATGTAAGTAATAATACTATTTTTTTCATAGTTTTCTCCAGTATTTGGGTTTTTACGTTTTGCATGTATTTGGGCAAATGCTTATTTGTGTATTTTCATTAATGTCATTTGTTTGTCATATTCTTGTTTAAGGTAGTTACATACTACTTTTTGTCTGTTGCCAAAAGAGTTTTGATGTGGAAGAGCGCGACTCCTGTCTGGTATACATGGGCTGACGCCAGCAGCAATAAGTAATTGAGCAACTTCGATGCTATTTGTGTGGTGTAAGAGGGTTTTTCCAAATTCATCTTGTGCTTTTACATCGGCACCAGCTTCAATAAGCAATTGAATAATTTTAGCGTTGTTTAAATGGATTTCTAATGGGGTTCTGCCAAGGTTGTCTTTTGCATTTACATCGGCGTTAGCTGCAATAAGCAAGCTAACTGATGTAGGATTTTTGTAAACATGTAATGGGGTTCTGCCATACTTGTCTTTTGCATTTACATTGGCACGAGCTTCAATAAGTAATTGAACAATCTCTGGCGACTCGTTATACACATGTAGTGGTGTGCCGCCATTAAGATCTTCTTGTGCATTGACATCAGCACCGGATTCAATAAGTAGTTTGACTGATTCAACATTGTCGCAAATATGTAATGGGCAGAGTCCGTGCAAAGCTTTTGCATTTACATTAGCATGAGCTTCAATAAGTAAGGTACTAATTTCAGATTCGTTAACACTACATGCATCATGTAATCGTGTGCCATTCATTGGAGCACTTGTTATATTTACATTAAATGCAGGAGAAGAAATAATTAATGCTTTCACTTCTTCTGATTGTGCAATGCATAATAAATCTATAAGAAAATTTGAAAGAACATCTTTATCAAAGCGTTTTTGAGCTTCTGATAAAAAAAGGCTTACTTGTTCAATATTATTTTCCTGAACAAAGTTTTTAATGTGTGATTCGGATTCTTCTATTTTGCCAAATGCATTTTCAAACGCAATAGTGCTAAGCGATTGTAACGTGGGAACCATTCTTGGCTTTGGAATGGGCGGGAAGGTTTTTGCTTCAAGCTCTGCGGTAGTCCATTCTAAGACTTGTTGTTTTTGTGATGATTCTGCAGCGCTTAGATAGCTAAGGCTTGTGAAGGTAATAAAAAGTATTATTATTTTTTTCATGATGTTCTCCACTATTTAGGTTTACAGGGACACTATGCACCTGTTTCATTACCTATAAGTATATCATTAAAAATACAAATAGCAATTGCCTGTTCGCTGGGCTTATTTGATTTGAAATAAGCTTGGGGTGGCTGGAATTATTGGTAAAATTTTTTATATTTTTTCCATAGTAAGGGCCAGGTACGCTATCTTGTAAGATATATTCCTGGCCTCTTATTATATGTTTTGATAAAGCTTAACTATTATTTTTTGCGGTTGATTATTAAGAAATAATACATGTTTTTTCTTTTTGCTTGTCATACGCCTCTTCGAGGTATTCACGTACTTCTTTGTTTTGATAACGTATTTGATAGGGCAATTGGCCGTATGCATTCTTTATGCATGGATTGGTTCCTGCTTCAATAACTAATTGAACATTATTGAGGGGTATCGCATGCATATGTAATGGTGTATTGCCTTCAATATCTTGTGCATCTAGATCAGCGCCTTTTTCAATGAGTAATCTAATAACATCTGTTTTATATGCATTTATAGTCCAATGTAATGGCGTTTGCTTATACTTATCTCGTGCATTTACATCAGCGCCATTTTCAATTAATAATTCAGCAAGAGCGACCTTCTTGCAGTTATGTAATGGAGTCCTTAATTTATTATTAGTTGCTTTTACATTGGCACCAGCAGCAATAAGTAATTTGCCACATTCGAAGTCTTCGCAAAAATGTAATGGTGTTGATCCATTGTTATCAGGTTCATTTACCTCAGCACCTGCGTTAATAAGCAATTCAATAACTTTGGGGGATCTTGATTCTTGCTGTATATGTAATGGTGTTTTCCCATACTCATTTTTTATATTTACATTAGCACCGGCTTTGATCAATATTTCAGCAGCTTCGTTGTAGCAGTGACGATGTAATGGTGTGTCACCTACATCATTTTGTGCATCTACATTGGCACCAGCAGCAATAAGTATTTTCATAGTTTCAATGTTGTGGTTAAAGTGTAAAGGTCTCATTTTAAAAGTATTTTCTGCATTTACATCAGCCTTAGCTGCAATAAGCATTGTAACAATTTCAGTTTCATTTGTCGTATGCAAAGGTGTTAATCCATGAGTATCTTTTGTATTTACCCCAGCACCAGCAGCAAGAAGTAATTGAACAATTTTGGATTTATTTTTATTACATGCCCAATATTTTGAACAATCTTTATCGCATGCCCAATGTAATGGGGTTTTTTTCCAATGAGAATAAGCGTGTATAGGTTTAGTTGTTGCATTTACATCAAATCCAGGAGCATGGATAATTGCTGCCGCCATTTCTTCCGATTGTGATTTTGTGAGTAGTTCTATGAGAAAATCTTGACTGAGGCGTTTTTGAGCTTGCAATAAAAAAAAGTGGACCTTATCAACATTATTTTTTTCAACGAAGTCTATTATTTTTGGTTTAAGTTCTTCTAGCTTATCAAATGCAATATCGCTAAGCGATCGTAAAGCGGGAACCATTCTTGGCTTTGGAGCTGGTGGAGCAATTCTTGGCTTTAGAGTTAGTCGCATAAATCTTGCAGGAAGCTTTTCAATGATCCATTCTAAGACTTGTTGTTTTTTTGATGATTCTGCAGCGCTTAGATTGCCAATGCTTATGAAGGTAATAAAAAGTATTATTGTTTTTTTCATGGTTTTCTCCACTATTTAGGTTTACAGGCACACTATGCACCTGTTTCATTACTTACAAGTATATCATTATACAAACAGCAAGGGCATCTGTTTTTTGCCTTATTTACAGTGACATTTTGAGCAAGACTGTTATTATGACGAGTGATTGGTTGTTATATACAAATACATAGCGTATGGAGTTTTTTAAATGCTAAAACGAGCAATGGTGTTAGGTTTGTTGTTGAGTGGGATAGTAGGATATGAAAAAATGATGTTCGCAGGAGAACGTCTTCCAGTTGCGGTAGGTCTTTTGTGTGGAGCTCCATTTGTGTATGGGATTGGTGTTGCAGCTTTGTGTCCTGAAAATAGTATAGTTGATGGAATAGGAAAGACGCCTAAATTTACAGTTGCAATGGGTTTATTTACGGGATATATCAGTTCATTTTTAATTCGTTCAGGAAGTTTCAGATCAGAGAAGGGTCTTTTGGGTTCGCTGTTTGGAGGACTCATTGGATTTTCTATTTTTTCGTATTGTAAGTCTTGTTTCTTAGAAAAGAAAATTGAAGATCTGCAATATGCGAGCGTTCAAGGCAAAAGGGATTTGTCTTTTTATTCTGAAGTAATGCAGCCAGGTGATGGTGAACATTGTAATGTTCGTATGGTATCTCTTGAAGAATGTCATGCTGGTGTTGAAAAAAGTATAGCGGAATTACGTGAGATACAATTCGATATGGTGCGTTCTATTAAGGCATTAACGCAAAGACAGGATTCGATGGTGCGTTCCCTTGAATCAGTTATTACTTTTATAACTGATTCTCATTCATCTGAGCAATCATCTGTAGATCCGGATGAAGATCTGTTTTATGACTCAGTGTCGAGCCAGTTAATCGATAATTCGCCTTTGTCTGTATCATCATGACATTATTTGGCAAAAAGGATGAGGCATTTGTTCTGTGTAAGCGTTATGGGTATTACTCTCTTTTGAGTAAGACGCGTGGGCATTTTGATGCTTATTTAATTAATCTTGCGCAAAGTACTGTTATTTCTCCAGGAATGCGAATTTCGTATGTTATGGGCCAAAGGCGTGGGCATCGTTATTGGGTACATGATTGTGTGATTGAAGATAGTCCATTGTTGTTTGGTAGGTATGATATTATCTTTTTGCATTCTCTGCTTGAGCTTGTTGCTTATTATGGGACAAGTGCAGATGTGTATAAAGAATTGTATGTTTTTTTTGAAACATTATGCGCGCGAAATGCATTTGCGCTTACGCCGTTAATGAAAAAAACAGTTATTTGTTCACTCTTTGCACACCTTGGACTTTTTCCCGATCAAACAGATTATGTTGACTATCGTTTTTTTCTTACTTTGTCTATTGACAAGATTGATACAATCGACTTAAAGTTAGTGGATGAATCTTTTTTGGAACGATGGATTGTATGGAACATTACTCACTATCCACAGGGACAATGGGTTAAAGTGTTGCCATATATAGTGAAAAAATAATAAAAAAAGAAAGAGCGCGTATGAAGAGATGGCTCTGTTATTATCTAGTGTTGATGTCAGTTTTCCCTGTTTACGGTTCTGATTTTTTTAGTTTTGGTTCTTCAAAAAATGAAAATCCACAACTTCAAGTTATTTTGGGTAATGAAAAAAAGACGGAATATTCTTTTTTAGAAAAAGAGATTCCAAAATTAGAAGAACAACAAAAACAAGCACAGCAAGAAATAACGCCTTTAATGGAGCGTACTAAAAGTGACTTGGCAGCTATCGAGTCAGATATACGTCGCTATGGCAAAACAGATGGTTTTTTGACTAAAAAACGTTCTTTTTTACAATCTCTTATGCAAACATTTTCCCTTATTCTTGGCTCTTGGACAACTATTCTATCTGTTCAAAAGCAGCATATTGTTGTTTTGGAAGATTATTTGAAAGATCCTGAATTTGGTTCTTTGAAAGAGCAACAAAAATCATATTACACTTTTGAAGATTTAGAGGCATTAAATATTGTTATTACTGCTGAAGAAGCAAAATTTAAAGTGATTGAGTCAGAAAAAAAAGATAGTTTGATTGAGCTTGGTGTTCGTAAAAAAAAGATAATAAAACTTGAAAACGATTATAAAGATTTTATCCAACAGCAAACAGATTTTTCTGTTAAATCAGCTGATGAAAAAGAACATTCACATTTGACCATAGATCAGCAGGGGCAGCTTTTAGACGCTCAAGTTCTCAATGCTCGTTATGATGTTATGTTGGGAGAGCTTCGTGTAAAAGAAGAAGAAATTCATAAAGCATTTCTTGATAGTAAATATGAAATTGAAGCAAAGAAATTATCAATTTTACGTAAACGCCAAGATTTTTTTATAAAAATTGCTTTGCGTATTGAAGAAAAAGATATTGATAAAGCACAACGTGAGCGTGATGCCGAGTATCAACGTTATTTAACAAAAAACAATCAACTTGTGCAGGTTATTAATAATTATACCCAAACAAAAACTGAATTGGTAACTCAATTAAAAGAGCTTGAGGAGGTCTATGGATTAACATCAATGGCTCAAGATTGGGCAGGTAAGCCAACAACATTGAATGGATATGAATCAATTGTTGATGTAGGGCTTAAAAAAGAACAAATAGCAACTCTCGATCGACACATAGAATTACTTAAAACAGAATCTGAAATAGAAAAAGCTGGATTTACTCGTAAAGATACATTTTTGAAGGTTATTCAATTATGGTATGCAATTAAATATAATAATTTTGATACTCATGAAGATGGAACCGTTCAAAGTAAGAAATGTGAAGAAGCGCTTGCAGAGTTGAATCAGCAGTATGCAGTTTTTGAAGATAGAAGAAAATTGATCACTGATACATTAAGCAGCAATAATAAAAATCTTACTAATATTAATGAACTTTTGCAGCGCGTTGCTCGTTATCAGAACGGCTCATTAGGAGCTGATGAGGCAAAATATAAAAAAATTGCTGTTTCTCTTCAAATGGCGCGAGATCTTATTGTCCAACAGAATGCCGAGGCTGGCAAATTGGTTGAAAGATATTCTGAAGCTATGAGTATTTTACAACAGCCGATTAGGCAGCTTAATACTTTAATTAGTGAACTTGCGCGTGTTAATTTGTGGCGCCGTTCGGGTAGAGCGATTTCATTAGAAGGTATTAAAAGCATTATTCCAGATCTTGTAAATTTTTTATCTGATGTTCGTTCTTATGGCCGAACTTTTATGCACCATTTTTCAATTGATTCCGTTATTAAAATGATGGCAGGATATTGTGGGCATCCATTTACCTTATTAATACTCTTGTTTAAGTTATTTGTATTGTATTTTTTATATTATGTCATCTATGCAAATTTGTTGCCCTTAAGCATGGTACTCATGGGCGTAAGCAGGGAATTTGTTAGCACCTATACGGTAAGTTTTGTTCTCGCGATGTTTTTACGTTTTTTACATGCAAAATTTACTAGTTTTTTTTGGTGGCTTTTTTTCTTTTTTTATTATGTAATTCATCCTACTGTTGATACCTATCTTGCTATTGTTTTTTTCCTTTGTTCAACCGTGTACCTCTTTTTTTTATCGCGAGATTTTATAGATTTTCTTATTCACTTTAATAATGAACATGATGAAGTATTTTTTACCGAACATGTTGAAGTTCGTGTAGTGGCTTTTTTGAGGTGGTTACTCTATGTTACTGTTATTATTTTGCCCTTTCGGGAAGCATTTACTTTAACAATCTATACAAAATCTGAAGTACCAGAAATTTTACTTGCCGTTTATTCTATGATTGTTAAGGTTCTTATTCTCTCATTGCTTCGAAAAGATGATATCCTTCATTTTATTCCAACAAAGACACAAGTTTGGGCATGGTTTTGGCGTTTTGTAGATAGTTATTATTATCCATTACTTGGTTTTTTTATTTTCTTAATGATTATGATTGATCCATATCTTGGTGGTTATAATACCATTATTTCCTATCTCGCTTGGGGTATCATTGGAACCTTGGTCATTGTAAAGGTTTCTTATGAAGGATATCTTTTTGTACGACGTTCATGTGCATATCTTCTTTTTTCTTCAGATGGAGAATCTTTAAAGGAACGATTTCAGCTTTCAAAAATAGTCTATGGGGCCGTTGTTATATTTTTATTTTTTGCATTTATTCTTATTGCTTGCATTTTAATTTCTCGTTTATGGCAAAGGCCTATTACATGGGATATGATAGGTGATTTTTTTACTAAGGGTCGTTTAAGTATAAAGCTTGATGATCCATCGGCAGCAAAACCTATTTTCCAAAAATTAAGTATAGTCGATATTTTGGGAACTTTTTCATTTATTCCTTTAGGACTATTAACTGCCTATATTATTGAAAAATTTGTACTGCATCGTATTTTCAGTGTGCTGATGGTTAGTCCTGGTGTTCATAATGCTATTTCTACTATCACGTATTATCTCATTATTATTTTAGTTATAAGTTTTGGATTGTGGAGTCGCGGGTTTGGTTTTATTATAGCCTATTATTTAACGCCTATTTTAGTTGCAATGTTGTATGCATCGCGTGATGTGGTAAGTGATTTTGTGTCTTATTTTGTTATTCTTATTCAACGACCTATTAAAGTTGGTGATTTTATAAAAATTGATGAACAGGTGTATGGTGTTGTGCGTAACATAACCCCTCGTGCAGTTGTGCTTCGTCGACAACAAAGTTTTGTACAAATTGTTCCTAATCAACGTATTTTGCGTGATACGGTGTATAATTGGGATTATTATTTAAATTATATAGCAATTCCCGATATTACTGTTGCAGTTGGATATCAATGTAATCCAGAGCAGGTTAAAGCATTCTTGCTTCATGCTATTGAAACAACGCCGGGCATTTTGCGCATTCCTGCGCCCGTTGTTCGCTTGGAAGAATTTGGGTCATCTGGATACACTTTTTTAATTCGTGCATTTATCAGTCCTGAAAAAACACTTGAGCAGTGGGCTATTGCGAGTGAAGTACGTTTTTCTATTGTTCGTATTTTAAGAGAAAATCAGATTGAGATATCTGCGCCATTGCGTATTATTAAGATGGTTGAAGAGCGAAAGTAAGCTCTGAGCATGAGCGACATGTGTGCATTATTTTGAAAGATAGTGAGATAAGGTCTTTCGATATAATGGAACTGCGGTATTTAATATGTCTATAAATACATATAGGGCCAGATTTCATATAAGTGTTAACTTCGCCACAGAATGTTTAGAGCTTGATAAAATGTGTAATCGAAATGGCTTGTTTGCATGAAAGGTGAGGATCATTGAATGGTTTTTGATCGACTAATAGATACAGTGATTCAGTTTTTGGTGACAATTCTTTAATAAGTGAACATAAGCTTTTAAGAAGCAAAGCTTTTTGGTGTATTGCATCTTGTTTATTAAAAATTGATTGGGAAAATGAGACACAAAGTATTTTTTGTGTTTTAGAAAAAGCAACAGATTGTACGGTAACTTTTTCAGGTACGAGTTGATTATTACGCTCTATAGTTAGCCAACTTTGAAGTGCATACATGAAAGTATCTTCAATGGTAGGTAGTAGTGGAATGGTTATGTTTTCACTTGTTTTTTTTTCATTCTGAAAAACCATAAGGGGAACTTTTTTTTCTGTTGCATGGTGCTCTGGTTCTATAGCATATGGTTGTCTAAAAACAAGAATAACGTCATTGTTATATAAAAATAAAAGAGCGCTTGCGGTAACAATCGAGATGAAAAGAAGAAAATATTTTTTTAGATGGTTCACGTTGAGTACTACTTTTGATTGCGCATAGTATAAAAAAGGTCTTTTAAAGCTTTTGTTAAAGGTTCAACGACTTGTTTCCAGTCATCTTTTGCATGTATACCAATATCTATAACAAGAACAGGGGCATTGACCCCTTCTGAAATTGCAAGAGGAAGCTCCCACGGTGTAGCTATGTCAAGGTTAGCAGTTTTGTCGGTCATTATTTTTTTTAAAAAAAGTGCATATTCTTTACTTTTTTCACTATGCAGTGCATGTATCGAATTAAGCGGTGTAAAGGCTATAATCGATTGTTGTGCAGGTTTGAAAGAATGTTCAGCATACGAGTGATAGAGAAAAAGCTTTGGCGTTAAAGCATCTTGTTGATGAACATTGAGCGCAATAAGAAGATCTGCTTGTTCTCTATTTACATTAGTTGCATACGTTAATGGGGCAATCACCTCGCCGGGTTTTCTACCAATGATCAGTTTGTAATTGGGTGCCTCTTCTTCAAAAATAGTTTGTAGTGTATATGCCCATTGTAACGTTATCGTTCGTTCATAGGTATCATCAATGATAGTACCATGATTGTTTTGATCGCCCGCAGGTGCCAGAATGCAGGTAATGTGTGATGCTTGACAAAAAGCTGAAAATGTCAGAATAGGTATATATATTAAGAACGACATGAAAGATCCGATGTTAAATAATCAATTAAAAAAGTTGTTCGCTTTACACATTTGTTATTGCCGATGGCCATACCAACAGCACGTGTTTGTCCAATAAGGATACACAATTTTTTTGCTCGTGTCAGTGCCGTGTAGAGTAAATTTCTTTGCAGTAAGGTAAAATGTTGGGTAAACAGGGGAATAATAACAGCATCAAATTCAGACCCTTGGCTTTTATGGATTGAGATGGAGTAGGCAAGAGTTAGTTCGTCAAGATCTATAAAATCATAGGTTACCGGAAGAGTGCCAAACATAATTGAAAGTTCTTTTTCTTCATGGTTTATTGAAATTATTGTTCCAATGTCGCCATTGAAAACATTTTTATCATAGTTGTTTTTAATCTGCATAACGCGATCATTAATTTTAAAAGCGCTTCCCATACGCATGACATGATTTTCAGGTGTCATTGTGGGATTAATCAACGATTGTAAAAAATGGTTGATAGCTATGGTTCCTGCATTACCACGATTCATTGGGGTAAGAACTATAGCATTTTCTATAGCAATGGAATGCTTTTTAAGCATTGAGTGCATAATAAGTTTTAAATGTTCAGGTATTTTTTCAGCTGATTCTTCTTTAATAAAGAAAAAGTCTTTTAACGAGTTGGGTGCTGAGGAGGTTGGAAATTCACCTGCATTAACCCTATGGGCATTGACTGCAATTAAGCTATTATGGGCTTGTCGAAAAATAAAGGATAATTTTATGGTTGGTATTTTTTGACTTGCAATCATGTCATTTAAAAAATTACCAGCACCAACAGATGGCAATTGATCAATATCTCCAAGGAAAACAATATGGGCATTGTGTGGTAGGGCTTTCAGTAAATGATTTGCTAAAAAAATATCGATCATTGATGCTTCATCGACAATAAGAAATTGAAGTTTAAGTGCATTATGTTCATTGTGATTAAAGCCCATTGTTTGTGGGTTGAATTCAAGCAAGCGATGTAGAGTGACACTAAAGCGTCCCGTACTTTCAGCCATACGTTTTGCTGCTCTACCTGTTGGTGCGGCAAGCCTATAGTTTATTTTATGTGCATCTAAAATATCGAGTAATGTGCGAACAAGTGTTGTTTTTCCTGTTCCAGGTCCGCCCGTTATAATTGTGATTTTTGATTGAAGGCATGTAATAATGCCTTTTTGTTGTAATTCATTCAGATCAATAGCGCCAGGCTTAGGTGTTCGTAATGTTTTATATATGGCGTGTATATCGCAATGAAATGTTGTTGGTTCTGTCATTTGCTGTTTTATGCGATGAGCAACGTTTTTTTCAACATAATAATGTTGTGCTAATCCTACAAAATGAGTAGTTTCTTTTGAAATCAGTTTGATTGTTTGTTTTTCATAAAGATCATATAAACCTTGTTTTAGTAGTCCAGCTAGTGCCGGACTTTCTTCAAGCTCGAGTAATTTTGTTGTAAGTTCTTTAATCGTTTCAACTTCTGCATACAGATGGCCATTGCTGCTATGTTCATGCAATGCAAAGAGAATCCCTGCAACAATGCGTTTCAGTGAATATTTTTCAAATCCAAGATTTTGAGCAATCGTATCGGCAGTTTTAAAGCCAATACCCCAAATATCTTGTGCAAGTGCGTAAGGATTTTCGGTAACTTTTTCTATTGCGCGATTTCCATAGTGTTTATAAATTTTTCCTGCAAATACTGACGATGCTCCTTTATCTTGTAGAAAAACCATAATGTTTGCAATTTCTCTTTGTTCTTGCCAGGCCAGCGTTATTGATTCAATTTTTTTTTCGCCAATGCCAGGAATTTCTTTAAGTCGGTGTGGTGTTTTTTCGATAATTTCAAGGATTTCCGTTTTAAAATAATCAACTAATTTTTCTGCATAAACTTTTCCAATACCTTTAATCAAACCTGAGCCAAGATATTTTTTTAGCCCTTCAATAGATGTTGGCAAAGTAAGTGTACAGCGATTAATTTGAAATTGTTTGCCGAATTTAGGATGCAGTGTCCATGTGCCAAACAGATGTATTCTTTGGCCGGGCTGTAGCTTAGGAGTAACTCCCGATGCTGTTATGTTTTCTTTGTTGGTAATTGCAAGGGAAAAAACGGTAAAGCCACTTTCATCACTTGCAAATATAACACGTTCTATAATTCCAGATAATTCTTCCATTTTTTCGGCCTTGCATCCCTATCGCTTATTCCGAGTATTTGCATGTATGGTTACTTTTGTTGAAACATTCCTTTAGTGATGAGCAAATGCTTTATCAAAATGTGCACATTTTATAGGGTCTGATTTTAAATAAATTTGTTTATAAAGTTCGCGAGCCTTTGGACAGCTATAAATTAAATCTTCCAAGAAATGTTTAAGGTCTAAGCAAAATTGATAAAATTCTGTTGCAGTTGCTTGGTAAAGTGGTTCAAATTGATTTTTACTTCCCCAATATTTAAGTAACGAATCTTCTCTTCCCGCTTTTTTCATCCATTCATTCATTAATTCGAAACTTGTTTTTTGTTGCATTGATGATTTGGAGGCTTTTTCTAAAAGGGGTTCTTGTATTTTTTTGAATGCCTCTTTCATTTCCAAAAGGCATGCATTAAGTTCTTTGCGTAATGGATTGTTTTCTGCAATATTGCATTCATTATAATGTTTTTCAAGTTCAACTAAATCATACAGTCCAACATAACGATCTGCTAAGCGATAATATTTTGTATAGGTTTTCGTTTGAGCATCATATTTTCCCTTGATGAGTTCTGTTGTATGGTGTCCCGAGTAAAGACAATCGCGAATTGTCTGTTCATCTAAAAGCATACTGCCATCAAGTATTTCGATACTTTTGTGTTCAATTTTTATATGGTGTCTTGTTTTTGTATCAGGAATGAAAAAAATTCCACAGATAATAAATGTACTCATTATTTTGTTCATAATTATTTAATCCTTATTAAAAATAGCATAAATTGTGGACAATAGTTAAAGATGACATAATTTAAAGATAATGCAAAGGAGAATGCCTTTTGGCTTTTAAAATTCATAACGGAGAAAGCCAGCAATGCTGAAATCGGGCCCTATGTTCCATGAAAGTGAAGAGCCACTGACTCTAAATCCAAAGGTCCATGCTGATCCTGTGTAGGGATTTTTATCAGCTCCAATAAAGATTCGCGATTGATAGGAATTTATTTTTTTTGCTACGTTGATTTGAAGCTGATCTAATACGAGTGGTGGTGCATCAATTCTTAAAAATCGTTCATTCATAAAAGCCCACCAGGTATTTGAACCACCATAAAAGGTCCAATGTTCACCGTGATAGGTAAGTTGGGAATCGCTTTCAAAAAATAGTCCTGGAAAAACAACTGTTTTGTAACATAGAGGGAAAAAATGTTGAAGTGTTGCTTCGTCAAATGCATCTAAGATTGCGTACGCTTGCTCATCATTGGCGGGAGCTTCTCCTGTTGCAATTTGATTTGCTAAAGCTGTAGCTGAATTAAGATTGTAACGAATAAAACGATTTTCAGTCCCTGGTAAATAACATGAAAATTCAGTTTTTGAAGTTAGGTCTAGCTTTGGCGTAAAAATCATTTGTGTACGAGTAAATAGGCCTATAACAAAATGTTGCATACCAATAGGTTGTTCAAGCAAAATAGTTGAAAGACGATCCAGTATTTCAAAACCAAGATTTGTCGCACTATCGATAACAAGTTGTTGATTATACCCTGTATCAGTACCTTCAAGTATTTGCATGCCAGGATATAAATAGTCATTGTATATATCAAATGATGGATAGGGTGCATAGAGATCAAATGATGTTCCGATAAGTCCTTTTTTTAAACAAAAGGAAGTTGGAATAAGAATATCAAGACCAACATTAGTATATGATTTATATGTTTCGATAATCGTTGATTCAATAAAAATTTGTGTATCACCAAAGCCTATTTTATCGCAAATGAGATTGTTTCTGACAAAGTCCCAATAATCACCTTCTCCAAAAAAATCTTGAATGTATGGATAATTCTCTATCGCTTTGCGTTCTGCGCCTGTTAAATAATAGTTGTTTACTTGATATACAAAAGGTAGTTGTACGAAAACATTAATACAATCAAAATTTTTGAAATATTGGAAATCGAATCCGAGTTGCCATTCTTGTGTTTTGAGTGGTGCGAAAAGTGCGAGAATTTCTGGTAAATTTGGATAATCTGCTACAACTTCATCTTTGTTTGGTAGTTCTTCTACAGGCCCCACTAATCCGCTTAAAAGTTGTACAAAAAATTGCTGTTTTAAATCAACGTAATATTCCAAATGGCTACGATCATCGGTTAATTTTTGTTCAATATTTGTATGAAAAATAGGAACTATTTTTACCGTATGCATATCAGTATAATCAGGAAATTGGAGATAGGGTTGGTCAGTTATAGGGCGACGGCGTGGTGATTGAGTAGAATAATAAAAAGGTACGCGTAAAAAATCTTGTAAATTTTTGAGCGCAATAATACCTACTGCAGTTATAGGGTCTAGGGGATCTCTTGTTGCATTATTTGAAAGTTCTATATCGGCTAAATTGTCAGGTTCGTATTCTATTTCCTCATCGATAAATTCTGATCGTGAGATTGTAGGAATGGTAATAAAAGCAAAAGAAGTGAGTAAAAGAAGTGGTAGTAAGATTTTTTTTATCATAATCAATATTCTTACATTTTTATGTTTCAAAATCATTCCACGGTGTCTATTTTAGAGTGAGTAGATTGATAGTATAACATAGATTTAAGAAAGCGCCACCAACACATGATTTGAGCTTATTTTTAATTATTGTTTTTTGAGTTTTTTAATTTCAAAACTCGTTAATCCTGTTTTTTTTGCTATTGTTTCTATGTCAAGGACATCAAGTAATTTTTGTGCAATCTCAATTGCTTTTTTTCTTTCACCTTTCGTTATACCCTCGGCGAGTCCTGCTCGTTTAGCGCTATCTACCTGGCCTTCAATTACACGAAAAGCGTCCAAATAACGATCATAGGTTTCAAGTTCTTTTACTGACCAGTTGCCATGTTCAATAATCTCGAATGCGTCAGAAATGATCGGTTCTTTTAATGTCATTGGAATTTTTTTCAATTCATCAGCATAACGTAAGAAGTAAATCCATTTATCAAGAATAGTGGAAAGTTCTTCCAACTTTTTATGAAACTTAGTGAGCTCGATAAAATGAAAAGTTAAATGTTTTAGATTTTGTTGGTGTGTTTCTGTATCGAGAATAAGGTGATGGCTTAGGTAATTGGTGTTTTCGAATAGGTTGAAATTGAGAACTCCAACGAAAATTACAGGAACAAGTTTTCCATATTGAGCTTTTTTTTCAAGTTGTCTTGCTAAAGCGACAGAGCTGTAATATTGGGCTCGTGCCGCATAATCTTCTTGAGTCATTATTTGCATTTCGATTATGTACTGATTATTGAGTTGATCAGTACATCTTACATCGACAATGGTTTTTTTTAAGTCTATAGTTTCAGCTGTGTTGTGTGGATCATTAAAAACCACATCAATAATTTCTTCTCCCTTTTGACGTTCAAGTACGCTGTTTAAAAAACTCATGAGAATGTCTTTATGTCTAATGTCGCGAAATAATTTTTTAAAAGCAATGTCTGATTTAGGGTCTAAGAACCCGTCTTCATGAGTGAGAATGTGTAAATTTTAAAAAAATTTGTTAGAATTGTTTGGATAAAAAATTAGGAGAGATAATGGCATATCCAAGCGATTTAAAAGATAGCGAATGGGCATTAATTCAGCACAATTTTAAAAACGGCAATCGAGCAAAACATGAAAAAAGAGTGTTAATAAATGCAATTTTTTATGTGATAAAAACAGGTTGTCAATGGAGATGGTTACCCAATGAATTCCCAAGTTGGAAAACAGTTCATACTTTTTATAGAAGAATGTGCATAAATGGAACCTGGGAAAAACTGCTACGAGAGCTAGTTTCCAAGTCAAGAATAAAACTGGGCAGAAGCGAGAATCCTTCTCTTGGCTTAATGGATAGCCAAAGTGCTAAAACTACTAGTGCATCGATTAATCGAGGAATTGATGGCGGAAAAAAAAATCAAGGGAAGAAAAAGACATATTGTGACTGACTCTCAAGGCCATATATTGCATATCAAAGTTCATGCTGCAAACATCCACGATACAACCATTGGTTATAAAGTTTTTGAAGAAGCTCTTGCTCGATATCCTTCATTGAAAAGCGCTTGTGTTGACGCAGGTTATAGAAAAACAACAGCTGATTATATTAAAAATGTGCTAAAAAAAATTGTTATGATTTCTGAAAAAATTGTCCCAGAATGGGCAGTAATTCCTGTTCGTTGGGTTGTTGAAAGAACTTTTGGATGGCTTAATGGGTTTCGAAGACTATCTAAAGATTATGAAATAACCGTTGCTGCAGCTGAAAATTTTATACGTATGGCGCATATTGCTATTTTACTTCGAAGGGTAAGTCAGTCATGAAGACGGGTTCTAAAAAAATCATAGCATTCTCTTTCTTTTAAACGATTAATCTTTGATTACAAAGCTAACTGTTTTATTATGAACAAAGATAGTTTTTATGATGGTTTTTCCTTCTAACCATTTTGCGACAGCAGCATGAGCCTGTTCAATAACCGTTTTTTCTGGGGTATCGATTGTTGTTTGTACAGTTGCACGCATTTTACCATTAACTTGTATAGCATACACGGCATCAGTTGTGGTAATAAGTGTTTCATCATAGGTTGGCCATGTGCAATCGCGTAATTGTTTTTTGAATAAAAGTTCAAGAAGTTCGCTTGCCATATGGGGTGCAAAAACAGAAAGACTAACAATGATTTTTTCTGCATTAGTTTTTCCGATTGTAGCTTTGGCAGAAGTTATATCATTAAGTAGTTCCATAAAAGCAGAAACAGCGGTATTTGGTTTAAACCAATGTAACCGTTCTTGGTATTGTTTTAAAAACAGATGAATTCGGCGCGTTGTGGCTTTGTCTTCTTGATCATCTACAACAATTGTTTTGCTGTCTGTAATGTAGGTCCAAAAACGATTGACGAAACGACGTACGCCTTCAAGTCCTGTATCTTGCCATTCACAATCGAGTTCTGGTGGTCCCATGAAAAGAATATACGTACGTAATACATCTGATCCATACTGTTTTACAATATCGTCTGGATTGACAACATTGCCTTTTGATTTTGACATTTTTTCAACAAGGCCCGATTTTTCAGAAAGTTTGCAAACCATACCCTGATTGAATAATTGTTTAAATGGTTCTTTGAAAGGTAAAAATCCGGCTTCATGTAAAAATTTAATATAAAAACGTGCATACAATAAATGTAAAATAGCATGTTCAATGCCGCCTACATATAAATCGACAGGAAGCCATTCTTTCATGTCTTTTTGATCAAATGGTGCATCTTGCAAATGTGGGTTTGGATAACGCAAGAAATACCAACAGGATCCTGCCCATTGGGGCATAGTATTTGTTTCTCGTTTTGCAGGTTTTTTACATTGTGGACATGGAGTATTAACCCATTCAGTAATGCTAGCAAGTGGTGATTCACCTGTACCGGTTGGTTCATATTTTTCAACATCAGGTAATTTTACTGGAAGCTCTGCCTCTGGTACTGGGACAACTCCGCATGAGACGCAATGAATTAAGGGAATAGGTTCTCCCCAATAGCGTTGACGTGAAAAAATCCAATCGCGTAATTTGTAAGTTGTTGTTCTTTGTGCAAGATTATTTTTTTCTAAATAATCGATCATTGCTTGTCGCACTTCACCTGCAACACGACCTTCAAAGGCGCTTGGCGCAAGTAAAATACCTGTATGCATGTCGGTGAAACAGATTTCTTGTTTTTCTACTAATTTTTTTAATTCATGGTCATTGGCAGGTACAAGGCACACTTTGAGGGGAATATTATATTTTTTTGCAAAAGCAAAATCGCGTGGATCATGTGCTGAACATTTTACAATCCCTGTACCGTAGTCGGCTAATGCAAAACTTGCAACCCAAACAGGAAGATCGCCATTGCCTAAAGGATCAACAACATATTTTCCTGTAAATATTCCGGAAATTTCTTTATCGCCATCTGTGCCGGCCTTGATTCGTCGTTCCATAATATCAGCACATACCGACTCAATGTCTTTTTTGTTGGGTACATCTTTAATAAGTTCTGCAAGTAATGGGTGATCAGGCGCAATAACTAAAAATGTATCAGCAAAACATGCTTCAAAGTGAGTAGAGAATGTTTTTAATACAAGATCGGATCCCTTAACTGGCGATGAAAAAATAAGTCCCTCGCTTTTTCCAATCCAATTACGTTGCATAAGTTTAACTTTTTCTGGCCAATCGAGTGTGTCAAGGTCGTTCAGTAGTGGTTCTGCATACTGAGTAATGCGCAAAACCCATTGTGGAATATTTTTTTTTGTGACAATTGTTCCACATCGTTCGCATCCACCATTGACAACTTCTTCATTAGCAAGGCCAGTTTTACAAGAAGGGCACCAATTGATAGGCATATTTGATTGATACGTGAGCCCTTTTTTGTGCATTTGCAAAAAGATCCACTGAGTCCATTTGTAATAGTCAGGATCGGTAGTGTCAAGTTCTTTGGACCAATCGTATAAAGCGCCAACTTCTTTTAATTGCGTTTTAAATACAGAAATGTTTTTCTCAGTACTTATTTTTGGGTGAATGCCTTTTTTAATAGCATCATTTTCTGCTGGTAGTCCAAATGCATCCCATCCCATAGGATGTAAAACGTTGTAACCTTCAAGCCATTTTGTTCGAGCATAAACATCTGAAAGTACATAGCCACGCCAATGACCGACATGGAGACCTGATCCTGAAGGATAGGGAAACATGTCGAGGCAATAATAATTACCTTTGCCAGTTTTTTTGACTTGAGCGTCAGGATTTGTGTTCCAAAAATCCTGCCATTTTTTTTCAACGTTTTTTATATCATAGTGCATGGGTATACCTCTGTGTTTGGCAATGCGCGGCAGACAGATACCTCGAATGGTGCGATTCAGCGTTGTATCGAGAGGTTATTGCCTTTATGTCTGTAAGTAAGTCTAGTAAAAATAGTCTTTTTCGTCAAAGAGTGATCTCTGGATATTGACCGGGACTTTTGAGGCAATGTTTTACCATCCAATGGTCTTCTGGGTAGCTTGCGTGTATGACATAGTGTCTTTTTGAAAGGCCGCCACGTGCAATAATTTTTTTTGCTTTAATGTCTATAAGTTCTTGTTCAGTTATACCATGTAAAATTGCAAGATCATCAATAACTTGTAAGGCATCAGCAAGTTCTTCTGCTAGTTCTTCATTTGAAGCTTGCATAATTTCCCGCGCTTCTTCTATAAGTTTTTTGCGTAATGCTTTGTCAAATTCTTCGTCATTGAGAACTTTGTACTCAATGAGTGCGCCTTGTGCGGTTAAAGATTCAACACCATTATCTCTCCACAATTTTTCATTATAAAATGTGCGATAGCGTAGGCAAAAGGTTGTGCTGGCAGCAATACAGATTAATGCGAGTACGATTATTTTTTTATTGAACATGATAGATATAACTCCATAGGCCGAAAGACATATGAAGTAAGTATATCATCTGTTATAGAGGTATGTCTAAAAATAAATCAGTGGACACAGAGCGAATGCCCTATGCCCACTGAATAAATGGAGCTATATAAAGGTAAGATATTTTAAAAAACAGTTATGCTTTTTTAAAATATTTATGATGAAAGCGGCTTTTTTTAATGCGTTGTTCAAGTTCTAGTATAAGCTGCTTTCTTGTTTCTTTAGTATAATTATCAAACATCTTATCTACAGGATTGATTAAATCAAGTGTTTTCTTATTTTTGCAAGCATGTTTTAAAATGATACTTTTTTTCTGTGCATCATTTTTATTTTTATTTTCTTCTTTTGTTAATTCTATAATCAAGTTTTTTATGAAGGTCACAAGTACCTTGATAGTTTCGTTGTTTGTTGTATTACCTATTTCTTCAAGGTGCTCAAGAATTTCAAGAGGATCTGTATTAGGATTTGTTATGATTGCTTCGATAACAGCCATAGCGTGATCAGGTGTGTTAAATGAAAAAGCTCCAATTTTTGCAAGAAGCTGTGGATCGGTTTGTAAATAATCTTCTGCGTGTGCTGAAATATGTGTAAGCATACTTACAATAACCAACCATTTCCCCATTTTCATTACTTTAAATCTCTTGTTTTCTAATTTTAACATAATACACCATTCCTGTTTAAGTCCAATTTATGTATCCTTTATAAAGTTACGCACTTCATAATGTTATGCATCTTATAATAAAGCACCTATGATAATGCGTCAAAAGGGGTAAGTAAAGTACTAATTTAAGCGTAAAATTGTTTATTTGTTTTTTCTAATTGAAATAGAGGTTTTTGTGATACATGCAATAGCTTTATTATTACGGGATAGTTTCCCCATATGCAATGTTTTTCATTATATTAGTTTTAGGGCTATGGCAGCTTTTTTAACTGCTATTTTTTGTTCTCTTATGTGGGGAGATTGGTTTATTAATCGATTTCATCTCTTTTTAAAATCTGGGGTTCGGCCGTGGACTCCCGATACTCATAAAAGTAAAGGAAATAAGCCTACCATGGGAGGGCTTTTTATGGTAGCTGTTGTACTTATTACTTCTTTGTTATGGTGTGATACAACTGATTTATGGGTATGGCTTGCTCTTGGTTGCTTGGTTGGCTTTGGGGCGATTGGCGCTCTTGATGATTGGAAAAAAATAACGACGGGCCATGGTATTTCTGCAAAGCTTAAATCGCGCCTACAATTATTGATTGGTGCATTACTTGTTGCTACATGGTGGTATTCCGGATTGCTTTCAACTACCGTACATATTCCTGTTTTTAAATCATTAGTGCTTGATTTAGGGTTTTTGTATTTTGTTTGGGCATTGTTTATCATTATTGGAACAAGCAATGCGGTTAATTTGACTGATGGTCTTGATGGGCTTGCTATTGGTATTCTTATTCCTAATTTTATGACTTTTTCCCTTATTTGTTATGCAGCTGGTCATGCAGTTATTGCGCATTATTTGCATATTCCTTTTGTCGGTACCGGCGAACTTGCTGTTATTGGTGGGGCGCTTGGCGGTGCTTCGCTTGGCTTTTTGTGGTACAACGCCTATCCAGCACAGATTTTTATGGGGGATGTTGGCGCGCTTGGATTAGGTGCATTACTTGGTTTTATGGCATTAGCAAGCAAACAAGAATGCTTGTTGGCAATAGCGGGTGGATTATTTGTCTTTGAAACACTTTCGGTGATGGCTCAGGTGTTTTTCTTTAAATGGAAAGGGCGTCGTCTTTTTAAAATGGCACCCATTCATCATCATTTTGAACTTGCTGGTTGGTCGGAAGCAAAAATTACCATGCGATTTTGTATTATTGCATGTGTATTGTGTTTGATAGCATTGATGTTGCTTAAAGTTCGCTAACTATTTCCGCCTCCTAAAAATCCAAAACTGGTTGTTGGATAATATTGGATAAACCCTCCCGGTGTGCTTGCAAATGAACCGAAGTAACGTGTAATGTAGCCACCACCTTCTATGGCGCCTCCAACAACGATTAATTGTTGATTTGATTGTGTTATTATATGGGCATAATCATAGCTGGTTTCGTTAATGATAAAAAAACTTCCTTCATTAAATTGTGTATTGGGGGTGCCATTGGTTGTGTATTGTGCCATGTATCCATAAGTAGTACTATTGTTGTATCGTGTTGTTCCGACTGGTATCAGTGATCCATTAGTTTCTATTATAAATGATGTATAGCTTCCACTATTGGTATCAACATAGCTTCCTGGTAGATTTGGAGATCCGCCTGCTCCATTTTGATTAAACGTTGTATCAATGGTGCCAGTATTTAGATAGCGTGTTATATATCCATAGGTAAAAGTTGAGTCGCTTCCTGTAGCTATTATGCTTCCATTTGTTTGGATGGCAACTGCTAAATATTGATGACTACTTGTATCAACAGAGGCTCCTGCATTGCCAAAATGTGGATCAAGTGTGCCACTAGGAAGATAACGTGCGATATATCCATAGTAATGACTGTTATTTTCGACTTGTCCTCCCACGATTATGTTTCCGTCTGGTTGTAAAGTGATACACAAATATTGATAGCTATTTGTGTCAATATAGGCTCCTGCAACTATTGGGATTCCACCGAAACCATTTGGATTAAAACTTGGATCAAGCGTGCCCCCAGAAAGATAACGTGCGATGTAGCCATAGTTTTTCATATTTTCGTTTAAACTTTTTCCTACGACTATGATTGTTCCATTGGGTTGTATGGCAATTGCACGGTAGATATTGCTATTTGTGTCATTATATATTCCAGCGATATTAGGCGTTCCACCAGCACGATTCGGATTAAAACTTGGATCAAGCTCATCTGTGGAAAGATAGCGGGCAATGTATCCTCCTCCTGGTCCTCCTTGAGCTTCCCCAACTATTATTATTTTTTCATCTGCTTGTATTGCAACTGATGTATAGGTAGTAGTATGCATGTCGATAAGATATCCAGGAGTTCCAGTAGCATTGAATGTTAGATCTAATGTTCCATCAGGGTTGTAGCGAGCTATATATCCATATAAAGAATTCCTAGCTCCTGTTTGTCCCACGGTGACTATTTTGCCATCAGTTTGTAATGCAGCTGCGCTGTAAATATTAGCCTTGGAATCGATATAATAACCAGGTGTTCCCCCTGAGTTAAATGTAAGGTCAACTGTTGCTTGCGTGAGGCTAGAAAAGCACTGTTTTGTTGCCAAAAAAAATAACGAAATAATTAGATTCAGATTCATTTTGTTTGTGTAAATCATTTTAAATTCCTCCGCCTAAAAATCCAAAACTAGTTGTTGGATAATATTGAATAAACCCTTCCGGTGTGCTTGCAAATGAACCGAAGTAACGGGCAATGTAACCTTTTAGTGGTCCTTCACTTCTTCCTACTACGATAATCTTGCCATCGGCTTGTATTGTTGTACCATCATATTTTAAACTATTTTGATCAATCGAATAACCAGGTGTTTCGCCCGCTTTAAATGTTGTGTCAAGCGTTCCGGGTATTAATTGTGATGAACAGTTTTCTGTTGTTGGATATAAAAATAAACTGAAAAAATAGAAACAGGTCATATGTTTTTTGAATCTATCGACCATACACAAATCCTTTTTTACGGAATAAAAATAGTTCTTTGCCGATAGTCTAAAATAAAAAATTCGAGGAATTCAATTATTTTTGTTTGTAATAATAGAATAGGGAACCTATTGCTAAGATTGTGCAGAAGATAAACAATGGAGCAAGGCTTGTTTTTAGAAAGCCAAAAAGTGAAAATCCAAGTAGTAGCGCACAGGAAGCGAGTCCTGCAAAAGCAAGTTTTGAATACGTTTGTTGATAAAATCCAAGTACACTGATTGCATAGGTTGTAATGGATCCAAGTACTGCTGTGTATACAAGTGGAATTTGCTCACCACCTGTTGTTACTAAAAAAAAGACACAAGTAAGCCCTTGTGCAAAAATACACATAAGGGGAATTCCATGACGATTAAGATGGGTGAATGATTGTGCAGCTGGAATGAGATTGCTTTGTGCAAGACGATAAAGATTCCATCCGTTAATGTACATGATTCCATAAGAACCTCCTAATGCTGAAATAGCGATGGCAATGGAGAAAAGTGGTGCAAGGTACGATGCTAATTGTTTTGAAATAGTGGTTATTAAAAGAGGGAATGCATCAGTGTAGTTTGCATTTTGTGCAAATCCATCTGCTCCTACCGCTGCATAAAAGAGAAATTGATAAAGCGTGACAAGTGTGACGACTATTGAAAAAGCAGTAATAATGGCGCGAGGAGCGTTTTTTTGGGGGGAGTCAATTTTGTTGGTTAGTGAGCAGCTTGCTTCAAATCCCAAAAAACAAAAAACAACGAGCGGAAGTCCAACCGGAATACCTTCCCAAATATAGCAGGGAGCCATTACATTAATATAATTCATTTTCCAAAGACCAATGGTAAGTGCACAAGTAAAAAGTAACACTTTCATGGATAAAAAACAGGTTTGAATACGCTTGCCAATTTGTACGTCAAGCGTATTGAGAAGAGTAAAAAGTGTAATTAAAATAATGTCGAGCAGTATGGTGGAAATATGCGAAAGAAAGGGCGCGGTTTTTTGTAAAAAGGTATTAAAAACATGCATAGAAAATGAAGCTGATGCGAGTTTTGCAAAAAAGTAGCTCCATGTACTTAAAAAACCTAAAAATGGATGAACAAGTGCTCCAAAAGTATAAAGGCTTGCTTGTTGGTTTATGGAACTTAGACGAGCAATAGATAGAACAATTGGGAACATAATTGTTCCCATGATGATATAGAGAAGGCATCCAGCAGCACCAGTTTTTTGAGCAAGCTTAACAGTGTTGATAAAGACACCTGTTCCTAACATAATATTTATACTAATAAGTGTTGCAGCAGAAAAAGATAGCTTTGAAGCTGATGACATACAATTCTCCCGATGATTGTGTACAAGGTATACTCTGTAGACTATAATTTTTTTGGATGTATGACAAATTAGGTGACTACTTGCTACCTTTACATAGATAGTTCCTGATTGCTTTTGTTACTTGGGATTTGATTTTGAGCTTTTTTGTTACACAAAAAGCGTATTACTTGTTGCACGCTTTAAAGAAGAGGTGATAGTTGAGGGAATGTTCTTTGGCAAATGTTTTTTTGCATGTAACACAGCTGTAAAGCTTTTCTTCGTACTGATTCTGATTAGGTTCTTCTCTGTTTTGGTTAATCTCTTCGCTGGTTTGGCTAGGCTGTGATGATTGAAGGTGTTTTTTTTCTATAAATTGTCTGGCGACATTCGTATGTATTGCGCTATGAGTCTTAAGACGTCCTTTTGTTTTAAATCTCTCTCCGCATTGTTCACATAGGTACCGGGTTTCTTTGAAAACCAAATGAACATCTATTTGGTGTCTTGTTAGAGATGGTGAAGTAGTAAAGCTAGCGTTGCAATTAAAAAAATCACATTTAAATGGCTTTTGTAGTTTTTTAGGATGGGCGCGTCGCTTGTGCGCGTAGAGCACTTTCGCTGTCTCAAATTCTTTTTTACATTGATCACATTCAAATCTATGTTTTAATGATGAAGAAGTAGTTTCAGGAGCTGTTGCTGAATTAAAAGAATGACTATTTTCTAGTTCTAATGGTGTAGGTATAGCTGAACAGGGAAAATGCAACAACAAAGGTGGGCATTGAGTCTCTGCTGCTAATTGAATAGGTAGGGGTGTGAGATCTGTAGCGTCAGCAGCGACGGTAGCTAAAACTTCTAGATTTATAGCATAGCTTGTTTCAGTTGAGTGGGTAAAGAATAAAAGTATGAGCCCAATGCTTAAAAACAGTGTGTTTTTTGGTGGCGTATTATTCATGATTTTCTCCATTTTGGGTAGGTTGTGATTGAAAGAGCTCTGGGTGGGTGTCTTTTTGGTGAGACGTCAGGTTCTCTGAGTTTGCAAATGGACGGCCACATGTGCTGCATGTACAAGGTCTTTCTTTGGTATGATTTTGTATGACGTGTGTTGTGAGATCCTTTTTTTGTCTAAATTCACAATTACATTCGCTGTATTTGCATTTGTAAGGTTTTTCACCAGTATGAATTTTTTTGTGAATTTTCAGGTTGCTTGAGCCTGCAAATGCACGTCCACATTCGCTGCATGTGTAAGGTTTTTCGCCAGTATGGGTTCGCATGTGTCTTCTAACATCATGTCTTTGTCTAAATGCACGGCCACATTCATCGCATGTGTAAGGTTTTCCGCCAGTATGAATTCTTTGTGTATGATCTTTTAGATTGCTTGATCTTGAAAACGAATGGCCGCATTCGCTGCATGTGTAAGGTTTTTGGCCAGTATGGATTTTTTTGTGACTTTCTAGATTGCTTGATATTGAAAATTTTTTTCCACATTCGTTGCATGTGAAAGGTTTTTCGCCAGTATGGATTCTTGCGTGAATTTTGAGATAGCTTTTAGATGAAAAACTTTTTTTGCATTGGTCACATTCAAATGTACCGTTTGATGATGAAGAAGCAGTTTCGGGAGCTGTTGCTTGATTAGAAGAATTACTATTTTCTAGTTCTAATGGTGTAGGCATAGCTGAAGAGGGAATAGAAAAATACAACAAAGGTGGGCATTGAGTTTCTTCTGCCAATTGAATAGGCATAGGTGGAAATTCTATCAGTCGTGGAAGATCTGAATAGGGAATATATAAAGGGGGAGGGCATTGCGTTTCTTCTGCCAATTGAATAGGCATAGGTGGAAATTCTATTAGTGGTGGAAGATCTGAAGAGGGAATATACAAAGGTGGGCATTGAGTTTCTTCTGCCAATTGAATAGGTAGGGGGGGGAGATCTGTAGCGTCAGCAGCGACGGTAGCTAAAACTTCTAGATTTATAGCATAGCTTGTTTCAGTTGAGTGGGTAAAGAATAAAAGTATGAGCCCAATGCTTAAAAACAGTGTGTTTTTTGATGGCGTATTATTCATGATTTTCTCCATTTTGGGTAGGTTGTGATTGAAAGAGCTCTGGGTGGGTATCTTTTTGGTGAGATATCAGGTTTTCTGAGTTTGCAAATGGACGGCCACATGCGCTGCATGTGCAAGGTCTTTCTCCAGTATGAATTTTTCTATGATTTTTTAGAATGCTTAATCTTGAAAATGCATGTTTACATTCATTACATGTGTAAGTCCGTCTTTCTTTAGTATGAATTCTTGTATGATTTTTTAGATTGCCTGAGTGTGGAGATGTATAGTTACATTGGTTACATTTGAAAGATTTTTTGTCAGTATGGATTTTTTTGTGAGTTTCGAGTTCCCCTGAGTATGAAGCTGTATAGTCGCATTCGTTGCATTTGTAAGGATTTTCTTCAATATGGGCTCTTTCGTGAATTTTGAGATTGCTTTCAAATGAAAAGCTTTTTTTACATTGGCCACATTCAAATCTATGTTTTGATGATGAAGAAGCAGTTTCGGGAGCTGTTGCTGAATTAAAAAAATTACTATTTTCTAGTTCTAATGGTGTAGATATAGCTGAAGAGGGAATAGAAAAATACAACAAAGGTGGGCATTGAGTTTCTTCTGCCAATTGAATAGGCATAGGTGGAAATTCTATTAGTGGTGGAAGATCTGAATAGGGGATATACAAAGGGGGAGGGCATTGAGTCTCTTCTGTCAATGGAATAGGCAGGGGGGGAAGATTTGTAGCCCCAGCAGCGACGGTAGCTAAAAGTTCTAGATTTATAGCATAGCTTGTTTCAGTTGAGTGGGTAAAGAATAAAAGTATGAGCTCAATGCTTAAAAATAGTGTGTTTTTTGATGGTGTATTATTCATGATTTTCTCCATTTTATCGATGATAATTAATTCTAGTATACAATATTTATTAGAAACGTCAATGTGGTATCGATTATTGAAATTGATATAAGCTTGTTTAATTGCTTTTAAGGCAAAGATATTGGTATGGTTACTAGAGGTCTGAGGGTTATTTTTAAGTGTTAAAAGGGAAGGATGGGGAAATGATACCTAGTTTGTATTTATGGGATAAGCAGGTTTTTTTAGATAAACTTAAAAATAAAACATTTAGTACATTTCAGATGTATTTTTTTGCTAGTGTAAGCCCATTTTTAACAATTATTATCTCATTTTTGTTTACAGTATTGCTTTATTTTTATCGTTTTGTCGCAGTTTTTTTTGTCGACCTTATTGATACTGTTGATTCTATGTATTCAACCTGTTATTCATTTTTTTTGGCAATGTCAGGTTTGACAATGTTTATTACTTTAGGTGGGTTTATTTGGTGTTGTATAATTAATGGGAGAGGAGATGCAAAACATTTTTTTATAAGGATGAGTTGTTTAAGCCTATGGATAACCATTCATCTCCTTATTTTTATACTGGCATTGTGTTCTCTTTTTGGCATTTTTGGTATTTTTGTTTTATATAAAAAAGTGATCGCTTTTCATGCGCAAATTCAAGCAACTGGTATAGCAACAGCTATTATTCCCTTTTTTATGAAAACTATTCTTGCACCATTGGTTGGTTTTCAAACGGCAAAAATGCCACCGCTTGTTATTAATTTTTTTGAAAATGCAAGAACTGCATTGTTTTTCGCTTATTTTATTATAGGGGCTATCCCTCCTGTTCTTACTTTTGTTTATTATTATACTCTTGTACGCATGTTGAAAGTTGTCTCAAAGCATCCTTGATTTGCGCCTTTTTTTAAAAAATGATACGGTAAGAACTCGTTTGTTAGTACTATTATAACCCCCTTAGCCCAAATAGTATCATATTTTTATGGTACATTTGATTGGAGTTTTTATGTCAAAAGAGGTCATCAGGCCTAATCAATTTGCTCATGCAACTATTGTTGAAGCGGATCAATGTGATCTTGCATTTAATCAAGAGCAAAAAAATGAGTTACAATCTTTATATGAAACTTTTTTTTCTGTGTGCAAGCCCGGTAATATTGTTACAGGTACTGTAGTAGAAGTTAACAATGACGGTCTCATTGTTGACATTGCATATAAATCAAATGGTTTTATTCCTCGTTATGAATTTTCTTCACAAGAACTTGCCACTATCAAAGCAGGCGATTCTATAGAAGTTATTCTTAATGAATTGGAAAATTCTGAGGGAATGGTTGATCTTTCATATGAAAAAGCGAAAGCGCTTAAAGTATGGGATACCATTATGAAAATGTTTGAAGAAGAAAAGCCAGTTGAAGGTGAAGTAACCCACAAAGTTAAGGGTGGTTTAAGTGTCGATATTGGCATTCCAGCATTTTTGCCAGGATCTCAAGTTGATGTTCAACGTGTTTCTAATTTTGATCAATATGTAGGTCAAAAAATTGTTGCATATATTATTAAAGTGAATAAGAAACGTGGAAATGTCATTATTTCACGTCGTAAATTTCTTGGAGAACAACGTTCAGAAGTTCGTAAAAAGATTTTTGACTTGGTTTCTGAAGGTCAAGTTATTGATGGTATCGTAAAAAACATTACCAATTACGGCGCCTTTGTTGATATTGGTGGTGTTGATGGATTACTCCATATCACTGATATGACATGGGGTAGAATTGCTCATCCTAGCGAAATTATGAAGGTTGGCGATACTATTAAAGTTAAAGTATTGAGTCTTGATAAAGATAATGAAAAAATTTCATTAGGCATTAAGCAATTGAGTGAGAATCCATGGGAAGCTCTCAAGGCTGTTACTATTGGATCTCTTATTAAAGGTAAAATTGCAAGCATTACTGACTATGGCCTTTTTGTTGAAGTTGCAAAGGGTGTAGAAGGGCTTATTCATATTTCTGAGATTTCATGGATTGATAGAATTAATGATTTACATAAACATTATGCTGTTGGTGATGAAGTTGAAGCTGTTGTAATTTCTTTTGATAAAGACAATAGAAGAATGTCTTTAAGCATTAAGCAACGTGAAAAGAATCCATGGGAAGAAGTTGCAGAAAAGTTTAAGCCAGGAACTATTGTTAATGGTGTTGTAAGCAATGTGACCGATTTTGGTATTTTTGTTAATTTGAAACCTGGAATTGATGGATTGATTCACGTTTCAGATCTTTCATGGACTGAACATATTGATCATCCAAGCAGCTTGTTTAAACGAGATCAGCCAATTAGCGCTATTGTGTTGAATGTTGATATTGCAAGCAAGAAGATTTCTCTTGGTATCAAGCAATTACAACAAGATCCATGGGAATCAATAGAAGAACATTATAAAGTTGGCGATATTATTGATGGTGAAGTTTCAAAAATTACTAATTTTGGTATGTTCGTAAAACTTTCTGTTGGTATCGAAGGACTTGTTCATATTTCTGAACTCAATAATGAAAGAAAGAATGATGAACGCATTGAGGATCTCTTTAAAGTTGGTCAAAAATGTAAGTTCCGTGTTATCAAGGTAAGCAAAGAAGAACGTAAGTTGGGGTTAAGCCCACGTCTTTCTGGTGAAATTGTTGAAGAAGCTCGCCGTGAAGAAAAACGCGAATATCGTCGTGAAGAAAGAAGTGAGCGTTCAGAACGTACGTTTGATCGTGGTGGCGCTGAGCGTAGGCATGAGGATCGTGGCGATTATCGTTCAGATCGTCGTGAAGTTCGCGAGCCAAGACGTGATGCAAGAAAAGAAACTTCAATAATAACTGATGCATTTCCTAAGCAAAAAACTGCAATGCAAATTGAGCTTGAAAAGCATATTGCTGCACGCAACAAGGCAAATTCAGATAATAACGGAGAATAAGCATGGAAAGAACGTTAGCTATTATAAAGCCTGACGCAATGGCTGCTGGTCATAAAGATGCTATTTTAGCATTTATTAAAAATCATGGCTTTGCAATTGTTGCAGAAAAAGAAACAACACTTTCAAAAGAGCAAGCAGAAAAGTTTTATGAAGAACATAAAGCTCGTGGATTTTTTCCTGAATTAGTAGAATTTATGATTTCAGGACCAGTTACTTTATTGGTTCTTGAAAAAGATAATGCTGTTCAAGAATGGCGTGATGTTATGGGTGCAACAAACCCAGCAGAAGCGCAACCTGGAACTTTACGAAAGTTGTTTGGTACTTCTAAAGGGAATAATGCATCTCATGGATCAGATTCTCTTGCAAGTGCTGCCCGAGAAGTGGCATACTTTTTCCCAGGGATGTAATTGCGTAAAGCAGTTATAAAAATGTGATTATAAAAGAGGGGTGTGCGATGAACTATGGTAGTATAATACATCAGTTTCATTGGACATCTCTCTTTCTTTTTTTAAAACTCTCTGCGTCTACGTTTGACGTGGTGTATGACATTGTTCATCTTGAACAATTATATGTTCCACAGGAGCATGTTTTTGTTGTTCATGGAACATTTGCACAAGAACAGGACTGGTATCAATGGGGGGGAGATTTTTATACTACTTTTTTGGCACAGTCTGGTCCAAATGTAAAGGTACATCCTTTTAGGTGGTCAGGTCGCTGTAGTCATTTACATCGTGTAATGGCAGCTCGTGAACTTGCTTCCTTTATTCGGTTGTTGTGTAATCCTCATGATACTATTACATTAATTGGGCATTCTCATGGAGGTAATGTGTGTATTATGGCCGTTAATGAATTGGTTAAGCATTATCCTGATTATTATATAAAAACAATTTTTTCTTTGGGAACTCCCATTTCGTATGATGATGATTATCTTCCTGACATGCAGCATATTGGGCGATTATATCATTTGTTTTCATTGGGAGATCTTGTGCAGCCTGTTTTTAATTTGTATAGTAGGGTGTTTCAACCGCATGAACGAATTTGGAATATTGCAGTTACCATTGATGGGAAATTGTCGAACCATTCTGAATTGCGTTCCCCTCTGATAGCCTATTTTTTAAGAAATGCAACTGTATATTCGTTGGAAAATGAAACAACTATGTTACACTTAAAAAGTGATGGAGCAATGGTTTTTGAGCACGATGATATGCGCTCAGAGTTGTTGGAACTGGAGAGAGAAAGTTTTAATACGATGTTTTCTGAAGCACTCTCAAGAAAGTTACTTATAGATGAAAGCCCCCATTAATATACACCCTTCTATTCTTCCTCCCATAATTGGTATTTTTGACTCTGGTTCAGGCGGGTTATCCGTTTTGAAGGAGGTGCTTAAGCAACATACTATTTCGTATGTTTTTTTTGCTGATACAGCGCATTTACCTTATGGTCAAAAAAACTCTGATTATTTACTTGAGCGAGGAAAGGTTATTGCTCGTTTTTTTAAAGAGCGTTCAATTACAACGATAATTGTTGCATGCCATACATTTTCTGCTACGGTTCTTCATCTATTACGTGAACTTTTTCCAGACTTGTGTTTTATTGATATGCTTATGCCCACTGTATACACTGCGCTGTTAGAAACTAAGAATAAAAAAATAGGCGTTTTAGCAACTTCAACTACCATTGCAACTCATTATCATAAAAGTACATTGCAGGCGTTAGATCCTTTGGTAAAGGTTGTTGAGCAAGCCTGTCCTGCTTTTGTTCCGCTAGTTGAGCAAGGTGCGGAACATTCACAAGATTGTTTTGCTGTAACAAAAGGTTATGTCGAATCTTTACAACAAGCTTCTGTTGATACTGTTATTTTAGGATGTACGCACTATGTATTTTTGATAGATACTTTGATAATTTTTTTACCACAAGTACATTTTGTTAGTGCTGCGACAGTTGTCCCTTTATTATTTCGATGCTTTGATACCAAAAATGACTTAGGCGCAAAAAGTAATGGTCTTTTTGTAGTAACAGGTGACCCGGATCTATTTGCTCTTTCTGTGAGGCAACGGATTGTAATAGATCACCCCATAACATTTATGGGGTATGACCAATAAAAGATATTATTTTTCTATATCTTCATTATGTGTGAGTTCGGTTGTTGAACTCATATCGTCAGGAATAACAATTGGTTGGACCAGGCAAGAAGTTTCATTTGTGTGAGATGGTTTGTGGTGTGCCTCAGGACGTTGTTCTGGATTTCGTTTAAATAATTCATCTAATACGCCATTGACAAATTTATAGGCATCTTTTTCAGAAAAATTTTTGGTTAATTCAATAGCTTCATTAATAATGACTGTTCCAGGTGTTTTTTCAAAAAAGTATTCCCATGTTGCCATTAATAAAATAAGATGTGTACATGTTCCGATACGTTCAGGCCGCCAGTTGGAAAAGAGTGGTATCAGTCGTTGATCAAGTTCGGTTCTGTGTTCTACAACTCCACGAACCATGCGAACGGCATCGCCTTCAGGATCAATCGAAAGTTCAAATTCTTTATTAAAGCTTTCTACGATTTCTTCTATGGCAATGGTATATTCAAATGAATCGAGTGCATACAGAATATGAAAAACAATGCCACGAATATCTCGACGAGATATGATTTCCTGTTGGTTAGGTGTTGATTTCTCCATAAGTAACCCCATTTATCTTTTATAAACGTTCTATATAGCTATTATCTCTTGTATCTAATTTGATCATGTCGCCTTCATTAACAAAAAGAGGAACTTGAATGACCAATCCTGTTTCGAGTGTAGCCGTTTTTGTGCATGCACCTTGAGCAGTATCGCCGCGAATTCCAGGAGTTGTTTCTTTTATCTGTAATGACATAAAAAGAGGCGGAATTACTTCAATTGGTTTTTCATTGTAAAAAACCATAGTATAGACTTCCTGTTCTTTCAGAAGAGACATGATATCTTCTATGGACTCTTTATTGAGTGAAACTTGTTCACAACTTTCTTGATCCATAAAATTATAGATACCACCATCCTCATAGAGAAATTGCATATTTTTGCGTTCTAATTGTGGATCGTCAAATTTTTCACCGGATCTAAAGTTTTCTTCAAATATCGAACCATTGATGAGATTTTTAAGGCGAGTACGCACTAAAGCGCCGCCACGTCCCATTTTGTTGTGTTGAAAATCGATAACACGGTGAGGTTCGCCACGGAATAAAATTCGGGAACCTTTTCTAAAATCTGACGTTGAAATCACAAGAAATCCTTCTTTTAGAGTAGTAGAGATCTGCTTCTATAGCTTTTTTAGTATAAAGATTGAACAAAAAAAAGCAAGAACAGCCTATTAATCAGGTTTTTTAAGTATCTGTGCAAGAGCATTTTGAAAGTCTTCTGGTGCTGACTCTTGAAAAAAATAGCGAATGCCATCGTAAGTAAAGGCAATGCTGTGTGCGTGCAGTCCGTGTCGTTTGATAAGGGGGCTTGCTACGCCATACAATGTATCACCAATGAGCGGATGGCCTATTTGAGAAAAATGAACACGAATTTGGTGTGTTCTTCCTGTGACGGGTTTGACCAAAACAAGGGCTGCAGATTTAAAATATTCTAAAGTTTCAAAATGAGTGAGGGATGGTCTGCCATCAATTGCGCAGATCATCCGATGGTCAATGGTTGGATGGCGCTTAATGGAGTGTGCAATGGATCCTATTTTTTCAGGATTTCCTGAAACGAGTGCAATATATGTTTTTTCTATCAGTCGATCATGAAAGAGTTTTCCCAGTTGTTGGTGGGCTCGATTATTGAGCGCAATAACCATAAGGCCTGAAGTTTCTCGATCAAGGCGATGAACGATTCCTGGGCGATCTGCAAGCCCAACCTCTTTAATATGCTCAAAGCGATGAATAAGCCAATCAACTAAGCAAAAGCTGGTACTTTTTTCTGTGGGAATGTGGACTAAAATACCTGCAGGCTTATGAATAATAACAAAATCGTGGTGTTGGTAGATAATCCGTATGGGCGCTTCTTGAAGAAGGTGTAATTCGTGTGTGTTAATGGTTCGTTGAGGCGGAAAGGTTATAATGACGGTATCATCTGTTTTAAGGAGGGTTCCGCTTTTTGTTATGGTCACTCCATTTATTGTAGCTCGTTTTTCTTTGATGTTTGTATGGAAAAAACTGCGAGAATAGTGAGGAAATTGGCTTGCCAAAAAGACATCCAGACGCAAGCCATTATTGGAAGCTTGCACGATAAAGGTAAATGATGACCCTGCTGGAATAGTTGTCTTTGTTTTGTCCATGAGATCCTTTTTTTGTATTATATTAGATATAAAAGTACTGTACTGATCGATATTGTCAATTGGTTTTTCTGTAAAAACTAGTATGTCTAGCTTATTTGTTTTTTTTGATCATTTCTTTTCATTGAGAAATAGTGCATATTAGGATACCCTCGGTTTTAGAGGGTAAATTCTTTGGGTATAGTTATTATTTGGGGTTAAAACTTTCATATGAAAGGGGGCCTGTATGTCTATCGATATGGTTATTAAAAAAATACGACACAATATTGATCTTGTTATTGAGCAACAATCGGAGCTAGGTAAAGATTTATGGGAGCAGCTCCTTGCATTGCATCCTGCTGATATAGCTAATCTTTTAATAAGTTTAGAAATGCAGCAGTGTAAACAGTTATTTTTATTATTGCCTCCTGAAAATATGTGTTCTGTTTTTCGTGAATTTCCAGAAGATGTTCAAGTTGCCATGCTTTCAGTTATGAATGAAGAAGGCACACTTGGAACATTAAATTGTTTGCCGCATGATGAATTGACAGATCTTTTTGAAAACTTGTCTGACGATGATTTAAAAAAATATCTTAAATTATTGCATAAAACCGATCGTGAGAAGGTCCTTTCATTATTGCAGTTTGATCCTGATTCTGCTGGTGGTATCATGGATACCGAGGTCTTGGCATTGTTAGATGATTTTACGGTTCAAAAGAGCATTCAGCTGATTCAACGTTTGCAAGTAACTCGTGAACTTCACCGCCAAATTTATGTAGTTGATAATTACAAAAAATTAGTTGGTCATATTATGTTGGAAGACTTGGTTTTGCAAAGGCCTGAAGCGCGTGTAAAGGATTTTATGCGTAGCAACGAAGTTGTTGCTCAGGCTGATGAAGATCAAGAGTCGATTACCAAAAAAATGGTTCATTATACAGTATTGACGGTTCCTGTTGTAGGCAAGGACGGATATTTTTTGGGTGTAATTCCGAGTGAAACATTAATTGATGTTATTGAAGAAGAGGCATCTGAAGATGTGTATCGTATGTCTGCTATGGTACCTCTTAAAGGGACCTATTTTGGAATGTCTTTGTGGAAAATTTTTTATCAACGAAGTTATATTTTGATAATTTTATTGTTGATGCAATCTATTTCAACTGCGATAGCTCAGTATCATGAAACATTGTTGTCAGGGTTTTTGTTTATTTATATTACGATGTTAACAAGTACGGGTGGTAATGCAAGCAGTCAAACATCTGCCATCATTATTCAAGGAATGGCTTCGGGCGAAATTAATGAAAATAATGTTGCCAAATTTTTTAAACGAGAATTGTTACTTGCATCATTAATGGGAATTGTGTTGGGTATAGTAGCATTTATGCGAGTGTATTTTAGCACGCATAGCATAGTAGGAAGTTTTGCCGTTAGCTTTTCATTGGGCTGTATAGTTTTTGTTTCCATGGCAATTGGTAGTTGTATACCTGTGATATTAAAACGTTTAAATTTAGACCCAAGTCACTCTGCCGGACCCATTTTGGCTACGATTATGGATATTTTGGGATTATTTATTTATTGTTCTATCAGTAAAATGTTTATAATGCAGTAATTTTTACATATTTTCTTGACAAAAAGAGCTCCTATTTATACCTTATAGATACTTATTTCTAAAAAAATAAATGAGCCGCTAGCTCAGTCGGTAGAGCAACAGCCTTTTAAGCTGTGGGTCGCTGGTTCGAATCCAGCGCGGCTCACCATACTTAGCATGAAGCTTCGTATGGCAGGGCATACCGCTATGGTTGTCGTGTGTTATGAGTTTTAAAATAAGTTTCAAAATTAGGGTCCCCATCGTCTAGCCCGGTCCAGGACGTTGC
>Ga0364920_10035_pt2 | contig 55776 bp, 32 predicted proteins | sample SorcelJu500001C8_FD_206961 | JGI IMG/M metagenome (GOLD analysis project Ga0364920, IMG submission 206961) | Enriched cells from Trout Bog Lake Hypolimnion, Wisconsin, USA - BchlTB.June20.5000.01.C8 | ecosystem: Environmental > Aquatic > Freshwater > Lake > Hypolimnion/Profundal zone | place: USA...
ATCAACTAATAAACTGTCTTTGAAAGCATTTAGACATGAGACCAACAAACGCAAAAAACTAAGGTCAAAGCGTCTTTGCAAGTCGCGCAGCGACGCGGCAATCCAGTGACATTTTCAAATAATTCATTCGCAACGACGGCATTATTGTAATAAAGCAAATGAACCTTTAATACCATTCAATGCTAGTTGCCGCTTCAATGCTTCGGTCATTTTCTTAGCAGCAAATGGCCCTACTTTAACCAAATAATGCGCTTGACGCTTTTCAACAAATACAGGTGAGGTCGTCATTTTCGTTAATTTTTGCTTTAAGGATCCGGCAACTGCTGGGGAACTAAATGCACCTGCCTGTAAATAATAATGCGCCAGTTTAGTACCTGGCGGTATCAAGGACTCAATTTCAACATGGGCGGTCCCTCGAGGCAATAAACCCAACTTCACCGCAGCCGCATAGGATAAATCAATCAACCGATCATGTCGAAATGGTCCACGATCATTAACTCGCACCACCGCAACGCGACCATTATCTAAATTTTTCACACGAACATACGAGGGAAGTGGCAGCGTCTTATGTGCAGCCGTCATGGAATACATATTATATGTATCACCACTGGATGTTCGCATGCTATGAAACTTAGTCCCATACCATGAGGCAACCCCGCGTGCTTTATAACCCGAAGCAGATTGAAGCACGCTATATTTACGTCCTTCGATAGTGTAGGAGTCTGGATTTCCATAGGGACTGTAAGGCTCATGTTTAGGGATTATTTTTTGGAATAGGGTAGGTAATAAGCCTTTTGGTGCGCCATCTTGGGCTTGTTTATAGCGCTGTCCTGAATGAGAACCTGATTTAACGGATTTATCGGCATGATCTGGTTGGACAACACTCTGACAGCCAGATATTAATATAAACATTGTAATCAATAATAAACGCATTAGACCGTCCACTGATTTTAAAATGAGCTGAAAATATACCGGAAGCATCGAACAATTGAAATAGAATATTTTAACCTTAAATAGGCTATGGTAATATCGGTGAACTACGCTATCACTCAGACTAGGATCTATTCATGCGAAATGCTTTATCAATGTTTTTACTTGCTTCGTTACTCGTGCTTACCACGACTATTCAGGCTGAATCATTCCTCCCGACACAAAAACCGGTCCCCTCACCTGTGCTCAATAAACCCCTACTGACCCCAACCCCACCACCCATCAATGCCAAAGCTTATATTTTAATTGACGTCAATAGTGGAAAAATAATTGCCGAAAAAAATAGTGAAGAAAAACTCCCTCCAGCGAGTTTAACCAAAATGATGACTTTATATGTCATATCCAATGCGCTGAATAATGAGCAAATTCATCTTACCGACAGCGTTCGCATTTCCAAAGAAGCCTGGCATGCGCCTGGTTCACGCATGTTCATCAAAGAAGGTGATCATGTCAGTATCGACAACCTCATGAAAGGCATCATTGTTGACTCCGGAAATGACGCCTGTGTAGCGATGGCAGAACATCTCGGTGGTAGCGAACAGGGCTTTTCTGAAATTATGAATCAAGAAGCCGGTAGCTTAGGCATGACAAACAGTCACTTCGTCGATAGCAATGGCCTACCTAATGAAAATCACTACACCACAGCGAAAGATCTCGCTATATTAGGTCGCGCCTTGATTAATGACTTTCCACAGTACTATAGCTTTTATAAGCAAAAATGGTTTACGTACAATGGGATCCGACAACCTAATCGTAATCGCTTACTATGGCGCAATGAACAAGTAGACGGTATTAAAACCGGACATACAGACGAAGCTGGTTTTTGTCTCGTCTCATCTGCACTCAGAGATAACATGCGACTCTTAGCCGTCGTGCTCGGCGCACCAACAGATGCTTCTCGCGCAGATGATAGCGAACGCCTGCTTAATTATGGATTTCGATTTTTTGAAACACATGAAATTTACAAAGCTAATCAACCGATTTCTAGTATGACTATTTACAAAGGCAACACGAATACAATTGATATTGGTGTACTCAAACCCTTGCAAATCACGATTCCTAGCGGTCAATATCAACGTTTGGCCATCAAAACCAAAGTGTTCAAAACGCTTGAAGCCCCCATTCAAAAAGGCGATAAAGTAGGAGAGCTCGTGATAGAGTTTGACCATAAAGTCATGGAAACCTACCCATTATATTCATTAACAACAGTTGAGTCGGGTGGATTTTTCTCTCGGATCAAAGACTCAGCCCGCCTGACAATGAACCACTGGTTTAACGCCTAATATGACCAATCCATCAGCTATTTCTTTTCCTTGTGACTTCCCAATTAAAGTAATTGGGCATCACAAGGAAACATTTGAAGCGGAAATTACGCAAATCATGGAACAATGTCGATCTGCCGAGCAAAACAAGCTTTACCCAATAGCTATCACCAAAAAAAACAGCAAAGAAAATCGATATCTTGCCCTAACTGTCACAGTCTATGTTGAGAATCAAGCCGCTTTAGACGACATTTACCGAGCGATTGGCAAACATCCCGACATTAAAATGGTATTATGATGCTGATTGTTCGAAAGCTAGGGATTCAACCATATGATCTCATATGGCAACAAATGAAAACCTTCACCATCAATCGTCAAGCCGACACACCTGATGAATTATGGTTACTTGAACATCATCCTGTATATACGCAAGGACAGGCTGGCAAACCCGATCATATCTTACGTCGCTCAAGTATCCCGATCATTCAAACTGATCGTGGAGGACAAGTTACTTATCACGGTCCCGGTCAACTAATTGCTTATTTACTGATGGATCTTCGACGTCAAAATATCGGTATCAGAACTTTAGTTAAAAAGTTAGAACAATTATTAATTGAAGTCCTTGCCCAATTTAATATACCAGCGCACGTATGTTCTGGTGCTCCCGGTGTGTATGTTAACGATGAGGAAGCGAAGCGCCATTCCAAAAACAGGAACGGCCATTTAGAAATCGATAGCCACACGCCCCTAGCCATCAGCCCCATGTACCGCGACTTGACCTCAGAGCCTGCATGTCGCTCATGCGAGAGACCAGGAGTAACCGATGCCGATCAAAAAATTGCTTCGATAGGTTTACGTGTTAAACAAGGCTGCACCTATCACGGCATAGCCCTTAATGTTGATATGGATCTTCATCCATTCGATGATATCAATCCTTGTGGATATAGCGCTTTGAAAATGACCCAAATAAGTCATTATATTAATAACATTAGCCTCTCGATGGTTACCGAGCAATTATCTGAGGCATTTACTCAATATTTTGGAACCTAAATAATCCTATGCAATTATTTGCCGATTACATAAAACCGATGACCCATTGGTTGCACTACAATCCCGAGTGGGCATTTTTAATCACGTTTTTGATTTCCCTCACAGAGTCTTTAGCTATCATAGGTAGCATCATTCCAGGCTCTGTCACCATGACGGGCATTGGCATACTTGCCGGCTCAGGCGTTATTCCCATTGATATGACTTTCATTGCTGCCACTTTAGGCGCTGTCACCGGTGATGGTGCGAGTTATCTGCTGGGATATTTTTTCAGTGATCGCCTCATCGATATTTGGCCATTTAAACGCTATCCCAAATGGTTAGCCTATGGGAAAGCATATTTTGCCGATCATGGTGGAAAAAGTGTTTTAATTGGTCGATTTATCGGGCCACTGCGATCCATTATTCCTGTTATCGCCGGAATGATGCATATGAGTCACTGGCGCTTTTATACGGCAAACTTTATATCAGCTATTTTTTGGTCAATTTTATATATTTTACCGGGCGTTATCATTGGAGCCGCCAGTAACGAACTCCCTCCCGAAATGGCCACCAAACTTTTCGCTTTTATTTTAGCCGTGTTAGCAGGCATCTGGATTTTGGGTTTTCTCATTAAATATTTATTAGTTCAATTTAATCATTATATGAATGCATCACTTCATCATTTATGGCAACGTACGTTAACCCATCCTTACATGCAACGATTTGCTAAAGCGATAACGCCTCGAAATGAGCAAAATCATTATCATACGGCTGTCATTGTTGTGTTATGGTTCGTTTTAGCGATGCTGCTAGTCGTGTTATCTATAATGGTCATCAAACAAGGGGGCATCCCTCAAATCAACAATCCCTTGTTCTATGCAACGCAAAGTCTTCGTGATGAAAGTATAGACTGTCTCTTCATATACATCACTCAAATTGCGAGTCTTGTTTCATTAGCAACTGTCGTTACTTTTTCAATAATTCTCATACTTGGATCGAAGCAATTTCGACTGATGCTTTATTTTTCAGCATTAATGATCACAACACAATGCTTGTTATTCATTTTTCATCAATTCCTGTTCTCTCACCACCCTACTGGAATCCTCGAAGTTCAGCAAAATTCTTCTTTTCCATCACCCAATTTAACTTTTGCCACCGTTATATTCAGTAGTTTTTTATTATATTTTAATAACAATAATCAGCTTAAATTTAAGCCCTCACTAAACCTCTTTTTTATTGTATTACTCATTCTCATTGGCTTTGGAAAAATGCTACTGGGCGATCACTGGTTTAGCGACATTATCGCATCATATAGTCTAGGCGTTATGTTAACCCTCACTTTTTGGATATTTTACCGAAGAACCTCCCCAACAAATACTTCCAATCCATTGATAGTGATCCCCTATATTGGCTTACTTTTACTCGGATCAATTGTGGCGTCACGTCTTAATTTTGAAACGCAATTCAGAGATCATCAACCCTATGTTAAACAGTATATTTTAACGAATAAAGTTTGGTGGGAACAAAAAAAACCAATACTACCCATTTATCAAAAAAATCGCTTTGGGCGTGCCATCAGTCTTTTTAATATTCAATATGCAGGCTCACTTGAGGAACTCAACCGAACCCTGTCAAAAGCAGGTTGGACTAAACCAAAAGATAGTTTTTATAAAACTTTATTAAAATATCCGGTCTATCATGAGGCACCGATCGTTCCTCAACTTTTTCTAAATCGAAAGCCATCCCTCATCATGCGCTACCCCCTTCATGAAAAAGGTCCAACACTTATTTTACGGTTATGGCGTTCAAACTATTACTTACAAGACTATCAACAACACTTATGGATTGGCACCGTTCACACGCGTCTACCACTCAAAAAATATAAGCCCAATAAACCTAATGCAACAACACCATTATTTTATATTGAACATGCCCTACCCAATCAGTTTACGCAAAGAAAAGTACGATTATGGAACATTACGGCTGCTCATAAATTAGCATTTCGCGTAGAGCCAGTATTATTATTGATTCGAGAAAAATCAGGGGACGAGCTCATATCAAAAGAGAAACCTGAGAATCAATAACCCGCGACAAAATATGCAGCTATTCTAGATAGTTGTGCATCTTTAACCTGAGCGCTATCGCGCGGCCATTTTAATATTTCCAAACTAAGGGTAAAGATATGGCCGCGGGACTTAGGGAATGGACTATCAACACCTCCTATATGTTTTAGATCGTTTTAGATCCTAGGCATTGAGTTTTCTACTTGAATATCGTTCTGAGCTGGATGCTGAACATTAACCCTTGCTTGATTGTCATCAATTAGCCTAAATCCATTATTAGCGCCCAGGGTGGTAGGGTGGTCGGTCTCGTCTATTATCAATTTCTACATTGATAAAGCGACGAGGATCAAGATTAGGCCACTCAACCAAATTAAGGAGAACGCGCTCTACAAAAGGATTATCAAATAGCTGTCTTCGCCGCTCTTGCTCCGCAAAAAATTGATTAAATCTTTCTACAACAGGCACCCGTGGTGGCACATCCTCCATCACTTCATCCATCTCATTAGCACCAGCGCGAACGAGCGGTTGAACCCCAATATAGGGTCCTACGCGTCCAGGTAACTCTATCGCATCATCACCAAGAGCAGCATCATCATTGAGTAAAGCATGGATATTGATCACAGGAATTTGAAAATTCAAAAACTGCTCTGGCGGCAATACGAAATTGTGGAGGATCACAGACCTATTCAGCTCAGCCTCAACAGCAGCTTCTTGAACAGGTTCAATATTTAAAGCATCATTACTTGGTTGAGCTCTAAACAAACGAGAAAAAAGATCAAGAATTCCTTGAATGAATCTAAACATATATACCTCTTTTTTGTGATTAATATGACACGATCTGCATGATAACATTTTGACGCCATAAGATAAAATATAATCTCAATGTTATTTATTTTTACAAACAGATTTGTTATAATTGTTGCCAGTAGTCCCCTCTTTCGTTCATTGATCTATGAGTAATAAGTGAGACAGTCAAATTGAAAATCATCGTTAAACGAATCCCAACAGGTGAAATAGTCCTCCAATTTCAAAACACTGCATTACGAAATGATATTTATAAAAGATTTATACCCGTGTCAATTCCCGCTCAATTCAGACAAGGGCCACAATACAATAAAAATCCTCATGGATTAACACCTGTCACTTACTCCGATCAAAATGACTGCATTTACTTCCCCACCTATGAAACCCCAATTAAGGAATTAGCCATTAAATGCGGCAGCAGTGCTAATCGAAATCTTCTCATTCAATTACTCGGTCTAACGGTAAAAACCAGCGTTGAATTAGCCCAAGGACCTCGTATTGATTTCAATAATGGTTTATTTGTCTCAATCTATGACCAACCGAATCGTAACGACGTAGTTTATTTACCTTCTCAATCTGGCTTCCTCAGCGTGAAAACGCCCATTGAAAGTTTTTCAAGTGAGGAATACTGGAATTCACATCATATGTATTTTGATTGTTATATTCGAGCGAAAGGCGGTTATTTTTACGCTGATCGACGCGCTCTAGATCGCCCTATCGTACTAACCCAGGATTTTCAACAATCGAGTCAAATCACTTCCGAACTATCAAAAACCGATCCTGCGTTACCATTATCCGAAGAACATTTAACAAGAATACACGCTATTATTACAAAACCCATGAAACAACATCCTAATACTATTCTCATGTCTAAGGATTCTGAGTCACAACTCGAATTAGACGGAGCCAAGATTGAAGTAGTGCCTACACGCGAAGGTATAATCGTCAATCCGGCAACACCGATAATACCAACTGCAAGTACCCCTGCCGTGGCAGCAAAAGCTATCATGAGCTCTACAGCAGTATTTTTTCCTTTACCAGCCACTCAACTATCTCACGCCAAAGTTTCTCAACAACCCCATCAAGACAATTTTAAAATTACCCTTCAAGATGCTATTTATTATTTATCTCATTATGATGAAGCCAAGTGCTCACCAGAAATTTTACTTCATGCTCATGAACTCATAAAGACCGTTTCAAATGAGCTCTCTAAAATATCAGTACATGAATTTGGATTTGTTCTGCACGGGATAAGCCGATTTATTCTTAATGAAAACTTACCTCTAAGATCTGATAATATCGATTTAATCACTGATTTTATGCGAAAGCTTCGTCAATCTATCCGAAAATATGAGCACTCATACTCTGCCGCATTAGCGCTACGCAGTATCGGTATCATTTCAGCATGGTATTTTTCTCAATTTAAAACACCCTCTGCGGCTACCCTGCAACTCACCGATCATAAAAATATTGATTTACTGCGACAGGATGTTGATAGCTATCAAGGACAGATTCAAGCTACCCCTATCAAAGCAATCAGTTCAGAGCTTATTGCCACACTATCAAGCCAAGTCGCCAAACGAGAAGAAGATTTAAATGCAGCAATGTATGGTCTTGGCTTATCACATCTATTTAATGACTTAATTCAGCTAAATCAACTACCATTAATTCATCAACTCCAACAAGCCACACAAACCGCCCCATCAACGGGAAGCTTTGTTCAAAATAGAGTTTTTAGTATTCTAAAATCTCAATTTAGACAACCCATCGAAAATGAGGTATTTATTGCGGGATTTTGGGTAGACTATCGCGTTAATCTTCGCCTACCGACAGGTCAACCATTCGCCCTCATCATTGAATTTGATGGATTTTCACATCATGAAGTAGAGCAAAGCAACAAGGATAGACTTCGGGACAATGCACTATTCGCTACTGGTTTTGAGGTGCTACGTTATAAAATGACCGCTGGTGTATCTAATTATGATGCTGCAACACAAATTCACTGGGCAATAGAACACTACAAACAAACAAGATTGAGTGCCCACCAAACAACTCTACCAGCACACCATACTGCACCAACAACGGTTGTCATACCATCAACACCTACGATAGCGAAACCAACAGCAGTCCAACAGATGCCAATTGCTAAATTATGGAGATGGAATACCTCGCCTGCGCTCCATATAGAAGATTGGGTTGAGACCACTTTATCAAAGTTATTTACTGCATCGAAACAACAAATTCCTCAACTAGCAAGAGCCGGCTCTAAACCTCATCATATGCTACGATTACTCATGAGTACTGTGACGTCAAAAGACGAGGATTGTACTTTTTACTCGTTAAAAATAGCCGCCTACGATAAAAAAACGTTGGGATTGGCAGATACAGATCCGCTTCCATCCCACCTCGTCGAGGCAATTGAGCATCTCAGTCATTACCTTATCAATACCATGTTTAAAGAAAAAGTTGCTTTCACACGGGCAACCCCCTTGGAAAACATTCAACGTTGGGCAAGTAACCCCAAAAGAGGATTTCGTTTATTATTAACCTATGATCAACTGCATCAGTTTGCTACACAATTTGAACTCTCTAATATCGACTCATCTACCATTACCGAGTATCCAGTAGAATACGATGACTATGAATCTTATGAAGATTACCAAGAAGAGCCATTATTAAAAGAAACCTTATCGGGAGAAACTATTTCATATAGTCTGAAATAAAGCTCGAGATCATAAGAATTACCCAGGGCTGGCCATTATATTTTAAAACTCTGATAGAATTTATATGGTTCAAAAACGTGTCGCGGCGAGCCGCAGGCAAAGTAATCTCGTGACCTTATTTAAAACGGGTAAGCAATTACTCTATTTTAATAAATAACGAATGTAACGATGGAAAAAATAACACATTAACGTTGCGAGACACAATAAACCAAACATCACAGTAAAGGCGTGGGTATATTGTGCTTTAAGCATGATTAACGGTACATTTTCAGATCCTATAGCTGAGATTGACGCTATTTTGCCTGATAAAAACCCACCAAACCCGAGTGATACAAAAAATATTCCCATCATGGTGCTCACTCGATTACGTGCAGCCAGCCAAGTAATCGCTGAAAGCCCAACCGGTGAAAGCTTCAGTTCAGCAAATGCCCAAATGACGTATGAAGGTAATAGAAGCCATGGCGAAATCAATGCAGCGGGATGCGTGGCATGACAAACTAGAACGATCAGACCTATCGATACCATGGTAGCTAACATAGCCAATAAAAAAGACTTACTCGTCTCAATACCTCGCAATTTAGGATCTGATGGAAATTTTTTCTTCGCAAAGAAAACACCAAAAAATAACATCCCGAAACTTTCAACGGCGACATAATAAGGCGCAGGAAAAGTAATACCTAACAATTGATGTTCAGCTACCCGATTAATAAATAAAGTCAATGACATAAACATTTGAAAATAAAATGCCCAAAATAAAACCGAGATGAAACAAAGCACGCCTATGACTGCAGTTTGACGGGCCTGAGTGATTTCTTCACGCTTCAAGGTGTAGACAATATAAACGCCGGTCAACAGCACAACCAAATCAAATAAAATATCAGCAACGCGTGGATAACATAAAATGATAAAAGCAGCGCCCCATACAGCGATCATAATAAGACCGGCTCGCAATGCTAAATTCAATTCCAGTGCGCGTGGAGTGTAATCTTCTATTTTATAACGTCGACATCCCCACCTAAAAGTCAAAAACGCAAAAAACAAACCTAAAACCGCACTGGCAAAGGCACCACCCCAATTAAAATGGCGAGCAATAATACTAGGGAGCGTTGTACCCAAAATGATCCCGGATGTAATCCCCATATAAAATAGAGTAAACCCTCGCTCACGTAATCGCGAACCCTCTGGATAGACATTACCTAATAAAGAAGAAATATTTGGTTTTAAAAGACCCGTTCCTAATGCAATACCAGACAAACAAGCAATGAGTCCATGTTTAGAATTGGTTATCGATAGAATCGAGTAGCTCAACAAAAGAACAATACAGCCAAGACTTACACCACGTTTTTGACCAATCAGATTATCGGCAATCCAACCACCAATCAAAGGAGAAATATAAGTTAACGCTGTAAATGAACCTACCAGCATATAAATTTGTTCATCTTGCCAATGAAAATAAGAGGTTAAATAGAGAGCCAACAGTGCTTGAACAACATAAAAGCCGTAACGCTCCCACATTTCCGTGCCGAAAAATACTTTTAAACTATCTGGTTGATGATCCGCATGATGGGATAAATTGCTTTGGCTCATAACAAACTCTAAATCTATGACATGTTGGCGAAGTATAACACAAGGTCCTCGATGTTCAATCTTCGGGGGTTGAGGCACAAATAACGAAATGTGCACAACCTCTTCTCATCTACCAAATAACACAGCGAGGCTCATGAACCATCGGTCCAGACTTTTTCAAATGATAGGCTTCTTGAAATACAGGAATATTAGCTAATGACCCATTCACGCGGTACTTCATCGGCGGATGAGGATCAAGTGCGACCAGTGATCGGGCCTGTTCAGGCCGAATATTACCAGCCCAGACATGGGCAACCCCCAAAAAGAACTGTTGATCAGGGGTGAATCCATCAATTAATTGAGCCCGTTGATACGCTGATGAACGATGAAAAGCTTGATAGGCTAACAATATTCCACCCAGATCCGCTGTAGCCTCACCCACAACTAACTTCCCCTGCACCGACACGCCAGGCTCAACCTGATAATGAGAAAACTGTTCCTGTATACATTGTGTGGCTGCTTTAAACTGCTTCATATCACGCTCAGTCCACCAATTTTTTAAGTTGCCCTCACCATCAAATAATGCACCTTGATCATCAAATCCATGCGTCATTTCATGTCCCAGCACAAAACCAATAGCACCATAGTTCACTGCGGCAGGCGCGGACGGATCAAAGAACGGCGGTTGTAAAATACCAGCCAGAATCGTCATACTATTCATCGAAGGATCATAATAAGCATTAATTGTTTGTGGGGCCATGCTCCATTCGGTCCGATCAACAGGTTGACCAATCTTAGCCAGGTCATATTGATTATTAAATTCTGCTGCGTGAATCACATTTTCAACAAATGAACTGCGCTGAATAATTAACCCATGATAATTGCGCCAATGCTCCGGATATCCTACTCGCTCTGTCATTAAATCCAATTTTTTCAAAGCTGATTTTTTGGTCGCAGCAGTCATCCAAGTCGCATGTTCGATGGTTTGTTTAAAAGACTGTCTAATCTCGTTAATCATCGTGGATACTTGCGCTTTACTTTTCTCAGAAAAATAATGCTCAACATAATATTTTCCAACAGCAAAATCCAAACTATTATTAACGGTTGCTTCAACCCGCTGCCAGCGAGGTTGAAGTTTTTTGGCTCCGGTAAAAGCTTGATCAAAGCGAAATGACGCTTGAACCAATGGATCAGACAAATAATCAGCAAATGCATGCAAAACATGCCAACGCGCGTATATCTTCCAATCGTCTACTGTGATGGTGACTAAAAGATGATCTAACGCTTTAAAAAAATCAGGCATACCGACATTCATGGATTGAACGGCGCCCAAATGGAGTTGTTCTAAATAATCAGACCAGAGAAAATGAGGCGTGAGATTCTGCACTTCATTCACCGTCATCATATGGTAAATAGCATAAGGATCACGTTGCTCAACTTGCGTTAAAGAAGCTTTTGCCAGCGCTGTTTCTATCTTTAATATTGCTTTGGCATATTCCATTGAAACAGACTCTGACTCGCCAACTAATTTAAACATCTCACGAATATGACTTTCATATAATGAGCGAATTTTCGCCTTTTTTTTATCCGACGATAAATAATAATCACGATCGGGTAAGCCTAAGCCCCCCTGCATCGCAGCAGCAATCATTCTGTCGCTATGTTTATAATCTTGCATACGACCAAAACTGAATAGAACATTCACGCCCATCATCTGTAATTTTGGAATGAGCGCTTCAAAATCACTCAGCGTTTTAACGGTTTGAATCGATTCAAACAAAGGATTAAGTTTGGAATAACCTTGTTGGTTGAGTAGCTCAGCATCCATACCTGTTGCATAAAAATCACCTATTTGCTGTTCGATAGAGCCTTTTTTTAGATGTTCATTTTTCGATAAATCAAGCATCATCCGATTCAATTTTTCCTGCATATTTTTTTGTAGGATACTAAAATTTGACCACGATGAATATTCCATTGGAATTGGATTATTCTTTTGCCAAGCGCCATTTGCATAAGCATAAAAATCCTCTTGTGGAGATTTGGTCTTATCAATCCAATCTAAATTTAACCCCTGCGCTGAGGCATATAATTCAACGGGCAAGATGAACAATATAATTAAAATAAATCGATTTAAAACCATTCCAACTCCTTGTTCTTTCTTTTCTAAAATGTAAAATAAAAGCTCGTTAAAACCTTGCTAGCGACTCATTATGTTACTAAAAGATAAAATCCGTCACGCTATTTTCAATTATGTTAAAGATAATAAATCCATCATGCAGACGACCCATGCGTCTTATCATTTTGTCATAATCTGGACAAATCCAGCGACATCAAGAAACGTATTTACTAATAAAAATGGTGCATTAATAGCCACAACTGTTCATAACGAATATATAACAAAAGCTGCTGAGGTCTTGCTTGAGATGAATATCACAGACCAAGATACCATAAAACTCTATCTTGAAGATCCTAAAACGAGCAATCATGAATTTGCAGTTGAAATCGATCTCAGCACAACTATCAATGTACCCATACAGCAACCAACATATCGTGAATATGAAACTTACATGTCATATTCCACAAACAAGCTACCCCACTCATTTCTAATGGAGCAAGTGGCGCCCTTAGAACATAAGTCACTGACACCTACCGCTGCTGCCAGCCTACCTAAGAACGTGGTTCAACCCTTGACTGTGCCAAAATCAGCACCAATGCCAGATCTGTTACAAACAGCTCCGCCACCTAAAGCAGCCACAGCAACTATCGTGAAACCGCTTATTCCCTCTCTTCGAACCAAACCAGCATTATCCAAATCGAAACTTTCCGTCATGTTTACAATTCCTGAGGAAATACCCCCATCTACCGCGGCGCCCGCCACAACCCACAAGACAAATCTCCACTAAAAATCAGCGACCTTTTATTGTTGACGTCTATTTGGCGTGAGGTCCGGCGGGTTGATTTTTTGTAGCATCTTCTTTAATTTCTGCTTCTTTAATTTCTGCCGGTGCTTGCTGAAAATCAGGTGAGTTATTTTTGATTTCCTGTAACATCACTTTCGCTTTTTTGCACTGTTCAATCATTCTACTTTCTTCTTCGATGGATCCAAGAGGTTGCAGGCTTGAATCACTCTTTGCATTCAGCGTTCCCATTTTTTTTGTAGCATCTTCTTTAATTTCTGCTTCTTTAATTTCTGCTGGTGCTTGCTGTAAACCAGGTGAGTTACTTTTGATTTCCTGTAACATCGCTTTCGCTTTTTTGTACTGATTAACCATTCTACTTTCTTCTTTGATTGATTCAAGACGTTGCAGGCTTGAATCAATCTTTGCATTCAGCGTTTCCATTTTTATCGACTGAGGAGCAAGATGATGATGCTTCGAGCCCTCTAATGTCATTAACAATAATTTATTAAACAAGGCCATTTTAATCAGCCCATGATTTTTTTCATCTGCAAGATTGACATGGTTCAATAAAAATTCGAGATGAGTATCAATGTCAGTCGTTATATGGCTATTTGCTACCTCAAACTCATTGTACAATTCTTTATCATACTTCTCGAAAGTAGCTAAAATTTCATTTTGTTTGATGCTATCGTGTGGAGCTATTGATTTGAAGAGTAATTTAATACAGTCTATTTTGTTAAATGAACCATCATTTTTATGTTGTGCTTTGATGGCTCTGTATTGTAAATAAAATACTGAAAAAGCTGCTTCAACAGCTTCACTCTCCTGATCTGTTCTCACCACCGCATGCTCGATATATTTAAGTGCATTTTTTTCCATTACAGACCGAAGTTCTACACCTATTTTTTTACATAAATACCCTTTAGTTTTATCAAAAGATGCTTGCAACCATTTATCTGAATGTTGACTCAGTGGACTCGCTTTGAGTATTGCTTGAGACACGTTTTTTACTTGATCCGTCAATTGGTCTGTTGCAAGTTGCTGTATGCCACTTACTTGCTTATCAATTAAGTTTCTCAACAGATTTTGCACATCAATATGTTGTAATATTGCACCCAAAGAATAAATAACTGCATTTCCTAACGGGATGGCACCCACAACATGTTTCGCAAATTCGTTTACTGCCTTATGAAAAATGAGGCCTGGTAACTTTTGTGCCGTCTCCAATGCGCTTTTAACAGATTCCTCTTGTAAAAGATAATTTATCAATTGATCAACCAGCACCTCCTGATTTTGCATAAAATCATCATAGTTAAATGGATCAGATAGAAATGGAAGAAGCTCTAATGTTTTATTCTGAGCTAAAACTCGTTCATACTCTTTCTTGGACTTTAGCAGACGATCTGGACTAATCGTAGAAGCTATTCGAGTAAATAATGCTTTTTCAATTGCAGTTGTTTTATTTGCTAAATCGATGGGAATTAACTTAAACAATGATAACAGTGGATTTGTACTATCAATGCTAATAAATGAGTCTTGAGTCATGATTTCATGAATTAACCTTGCTGCATCTTTACCTTCCATCTCCGTTTTAATTAAGTCAACAGCGCGTTTCATTTCTTCAAGATATGCATATTTATTTGCACATAATTCATCCAGTACTGTACCTGATGTAATATGACTTTTTAGTCGTATCACTTCATTTTGCTGTGCTTCAATATGCGTTGTTATTTCATGGGTAATCTTAAGTAAATTAGATTTTTCTATATAACGCTGAATATTATCAATATCGATCTCATTTGGTGTTTTAACAAGCTCAACTTTGTTAGATAAAGCATATTGTGGATTGGATTCTAATGAAACCCGTAGCTTGAACATGTTGGATAAGGTCGCTTGCAAAAAGCTTTTCTTGTCAGCACTAAGCTGAGAAGATCGATCAAATTCCATTTGTAATCTTTGAATATCAGTTCGATCAAGCAGCGTCCCACTTACTATTTTTGAATATATTGATCTTAAGCTAATATTGGCAGGAGAATCATCGATAAGCTCCTCTAAAATGAGCTTCACCGTTCCTTCAAAATAACTTTTCATCATTTTTTCAGCAGTAACATATAAAAATCCCTCTCTTAACTGATAGTGATCCACATTCGCTTTACTTAATGGCGGAAGAAAAAAGTTTATTGCTTCTGCTAATTCATGCGTCATAGTATTGATCTTATCTGGTCTAATAGTCTTATTCTGATACTCAGCCAGGAACTGTCGTTCCAATTGATTGATATTATCTAAAATAATAGTCATTTGGACTTGTTTTGGATCGTAATTTCCTAATGAGACCTCAGATCCAATGATATGCATTTTTAGCTTATTTATTAATGTTGCTGAATAAAATTGATTTAATTGATCTTGTTGCTGCTTAAGCATAGATGCGAACTGGTGATAATATGCTATTTTCTTGTCTGTTTTTAATTCGTTTCTAAGATAAGCTTCTTTTAAAGAGGGACTATCCCCAATTTCAGCCATTTTTATCACATTAAAAAGTTCTAAATAATGACCTAGCACATCAGGATAAAGCTTATCGTATTTCGATCTTTGCTCTATTTTTTTATCCTTTAGAAATGCTTGATATTTTCCTCCCTCCCATTTTTGCTTCATAACCGTTTGACTTTTAGAATCTAATCTATCCTTGAACCAGTCAAACGCTGAACCTGCAACTGTTGTTGCAGAATGATATAAATTTGCTAGAGCCGAATAATTTGGGACTAATGAAGCAATAAGTTCATCTGTGCTGATAGTTCGTGTTAATTTTTGATCTACAGATAGGGGTGGAAACTGCCCTCCAATCAACAAATTTATAAGCTGAGACTCCATTGCACTATCCTTTTTACCGCTCCCACTATCGGGGACAAAAAAAGATTTTAATCTTGTTCGTTCGTTTTCTCGCTGTATTTTATCATCGTACAACAAGTCATCCACTGCTAATAAATTCACACCAAGCGAGGTTAAAATTGCAGCCCTGGCTTGCATTTTTTCTGGCAAATCTTCCATCTTAAAACATGACTTTTTTTTCTCTTCAACTAACAATTTACTATCAATGATGTCCTGTATATGAGGAGCAAGCGTGGTTAATAAGCGTTGTTTTTTCGACTGCTCAAGTTCAGGAAACGCATTCAAGGCTTTTTCTAACAGCTCAACACTATCTGATCCGGAATGAATATGAATAAGTATATTTTTCAAAATAGCATTTCTCTCGGGAACACTAGTCATAAAATCCAATATATTGTCCAGTGCCAAAGATAGATTTTTGATACAGTTCAAGTAATCACTGTGTGCCTGTATGATGGCTAAATAGGGATTATTCATATCATCTTGAGAGGTATCCGTTAACATGAACGCAGCATCTTGATTCCTCTCTATTACAGCATCAATAAAATGTATGAATCGAATAGTGTTTTTACTACTCATTTCACTTGCTGATTTTGTTATAACTTTATCGTCCATTTTAGGTGGCTTAATATTGTAAGTAACTTTTAGCTTACCGTCCCTACGATATAATTCTTCGCTAACAATGTTATTAATATCTTGAATAGTCATCTTGAATTTTTCTGCTCGCATATACTTTTGCATAAAAGCCAATGACTCTTTAACCAAATCATGATCCGCCGGCTCAAACTTAACGCCCTCAACCTCACTAGCTAACACCAATGTAACAATATATTTATTAAGTTTTGCAAATAATGAACGGGGGTCTTTTGCATGTATAATTTCTTGTTGCGCATCATAGACATTCAGCAATTCACTGAATTTTGGAGTTGCCAATAACTGAGGTTTTGTCACTGAATCCCTGATTATTTCGGTCTTTGTTTTTTCTTTTACTGCCAGCCGTAATCGAACATGAGATAACAATTTTTTCATATCTTGTTGAAATGAAACCTCATCTTTGTCAACATCTTCAGGAAACATGAAAGCCCCCATCATGATAAAATATACACATAAAGTATAGTATATAGGCTTTATGTTTGCCCGAAGTCACTTTAAGCACAATGCTTTCTACCTCAGCAGGTCTTTTTTGTTCCATACAACGACTAAACTGCTAAGTGGAAAAGCTAACAATCGTCCCGGCAGACTTTGAATTAGTCATGAGTTTGAGTTAATCTACTGACACACTCAATTTCCCAATTTCGCGCGAAGGGAAAAATGAAATAAGGACTTATTTTCATGGACCATTCATCAATTGTCATCGTCGCTGCCAAAAGAACACCAACTGGAAATATGTTAGGAACTCTATCCCCTCTCACGGCCCCCGAATTAGCCGCGGTTGCCCATCGAGCTGCTATTGAACAATCTGGTCTCAACGCGGCAGACATTCAAGAAGTCATCAGCGGTTGTGTCTTGTCAGCAGGTATCGGACAAGCACCGGCTCGCCAGGCAAGTATCGCCGCAGGTATTCCTGTAAGCGCCGGCGCTACAACTATCAATAAAATGTGTGGTTCGGGCATGAAAGCGGTTATGTTGGCCCATGATCTCATTTTGGCAGGTTCGGCTGATATTATTCTTGCCGGAGGGATGGAAAGCATGAGTAATGCACCATACCTACTTCCCAAGGCGCGCAGCGGCTATCGCTTAGGTCATGGTGAATTAAAAGATCATATTTTTTTAGATGGCCTAGAAGACGCCTACGATAAAGGTAAACTTATGGGCTGTTATGCAGAGGACACAGCTAGCGCATTACATTTTACCCGGGCACAACAAGATCAATATGCGCACGAATCACAAGTCCGCGCATTAAAAGCCATTGAAACCGGTGCATTCCATGATGAAATAGCACCAGTGACCATCACAAGCAACAAAGGTGACATCATCATTCATCAAGATGAAGGTCCTGATCCTGCAAAACTCGCCAAGATTCCTCAATTAAAACCTGTTTTTAAGGCCGATGGTACCGTAACACCTGCCAATTCCAGTTCAATTTCTGATGGAGCAGCAAGCTTGATTTTGATGACTGCCGCCGAAGCAAAAAAGCGACACCTCACGCCTTTGGCTCGTATCGTTTCCCATGCTACTTTTGCGCAAGCGCCTGCTTGGTTTACAACAGCACCCATTAGCGCTATACAACGCTTATTAACCAAAGCCAGTTGGCAACTTGATGACGTAGACTTATTTGAAATCAACGAAGCTTTTGCTGTAGTGACCATGGCGGCCATTCAAGAGTTGCAATTAGATCCCAACAAAGTAAATATTCATGGTGGGGCCTGTGCATTGGGTCATCCAATTGGTGCCTCTGGTGCAAGAATTCTGGTAACATTAATCTACGCTTTAAAACAACAAAACAAACAAAAAGGAATTGCTGCATTATGTATTGGTGGTGGTGAAGCTACTGCTATCGCGATTGAACTCATCAAGGAATAATAAGGAGTCTATATGTTACAACAAGGGCTGATCTATCTCATCATCAGCATATTGGTTATTATCTTTAAAAAATATGCCAAATTATTATTAGCTTATATTGATTTCTTTTTTACTCAAATCACGGTCATATTAAGTCCATTACTCACTGACATTGGCTTGGGTAACCCCCTACAAAAAATTCTATTGTTAGTACTTGTTCCGGTCATTCTAACCAGTATCCCTGGTTTAATTTACTACCTTATCTACCGCAAACTCATGCCGCATTTCTTTCAAATCACTTGGTGCATTTGGTTGGTCATTGTATTAAGCCATTTACTCATAGCCTAGGACGACAAGCATGACCCAAATCATTAGCGAAATAAATGCCAATAGTCCTTCATTTAAAGAAAACGAACGTGTCATGCAGGCCTTACTTGAACCGCTTCATGAAACATTACAAAAAATATCTCAAGGTGGCGACGAAAAAGCCCGAGCCCGTCATCAACAACATGGTAAGTGCTTACCACGTGATCGTTTACATTTATTACTCGATCCCGGCAGTCCTTTTCTTGAGCTCTCCCCATTAGCAGCTCATGATGTCTATGATGATCAAGTGCCAGCAGCCGGAATTATTACAGGCATTGGTCGCATCAACCAACAAGAATGCATGATTATCATCAATGACGCGACTGTTAAAGGTGGGACTTATTACCCCTTAACAGTCAAAAAACATTGTCGAGCACAAACTATTGCCCAGCAAAACAACTTACCTTGTGTGTATTTGGTTGACTCAGGTGGTGCTTATTTACCTATGCAAGATGAAGTCTTTCCTGATCGGGAGCATTTTGGTCGGATCTTTTTTAATCAAGCACAAATGTCAGCAGCGGGTATTCCACAAATTGCCGTCGTCATGGGATCTTGCACTGCTGGCGGCGCTTATGTTCCCGCCATGGCCGATCAATCCATTATGGTTCGCAACCAAGCTACGATATTTCTGGCTGGCCCACCCTTAGTCAAAGCAGCCACGGGTGAAATCATTAGCGCCGAAGAATTAGGTGGTGCTGACGTGCACTGTCGTCAATCCGGCGTCGCTGATTATTATGCTGAAAATGATGCGGCAGCCCTTGAGCAGGCACGCAAAATCATCAGTCAACTCAATCGTCAAAAGCCCTCTGACCTCGTCCGCATAGCATCTGAAGAGCCTAAATATGATTGCAAAGAACTGAATGGCATCATTCCTTCTGATCCGCGTCAACCCTTTGATATTCGCGAAATTATTGCACGACTTGTTGATGGCTCACGATTTGATGAATTTAAAGCCCTTTATGGGACAACATTAGTTTGTGGATTTGCCCATTTATATGGTTATCCTGTTGGGATTATTGCCAATAACGGTATTTTATTCGCTGAATCAGCATTAAAAGCAACGCATTTCATTGAGTTATGCACTCAGCGCAAAATTCCACTGCTATTCTTGCAAAATATTACCGGCTTTATGGTCGGCAGCAAATATGAAGCCTCTGGCATTGCAAAGCATGGAGCCAAAATGGTCATGGCTGTTGCCAATGCAAAAGTACCCAAGCTGACTGTGATTGTAGGTGGTAGTTTTGGTGCGGGCAACTATGCGATGTGCGGCCGTGCCTACGATCCACGATTCCTTTGGACATGGCCTAATGCACGAATTTCTGTGATGGGTGGAGAGCAAGCAGCCAATGTTTTAGCGCAAGTGAATCGAGAAAAACATCTTAAAAATAAAACTAAATGGTCTGCCGCTGAAGAGGAAGCTTTCAAATCGCAACTTCGTGAACAATATGAGCATCAAGGCAATCCCTATTACGCCAGTGCACGACTCTGGGATGATGGTGTTATTGCACCTGAAAATACACGCATGGTTTTAGGACTAAGTCTTTCTGCCGCGCTGAATGCACCCATTGAAGCAACCCAATATGGTGTATTAAGGATGTAAATAACTCATTAAGGAAAGGACGCGCCATGAACAACTTGCTTATTGAACAGCACCATCACGTTGCGACATTGACCTTCAATCGAATCGACAAACGTAATGCTTTTGATGATACCTTTTTATTGACCTTACAAACTGCGCTAGATGAGTGTATCAACAACCCCAATGTGTTGCTTATTGTTCTCAAAGCCAATGGATCCCATTTTTCTGCCGGCGCTGATCTTGAATGGATGCAACGCATGGTGAATTATACCGAAGCTGAAAATAGACAAGATGCACTAACCTTGGCCAAGGTCATGAATACCTTATACCAATCCCCGAAGCCAACCATGGCCCTAGTCCAAGGATCAGCTTTTGGTGGCGGCGTTGGATTGATCGCGGCTTGTGATATAGCCATTGCTAGTACGAATGCCCATTTTTGCTTTTCTGAGGTAAAGCTTGGACTCATTCCTGCGGTCATCAGCCCATATATTATTCAAGCAATTGGCGCACGTGCTGCAAAATGGTTATTTATGTCGGCCGAAACCTTCAGCGCATCCCAGGCCCTTTCATTAGGTTTGATTCATCATTGTGTTGATGAGAGTACTTTTGCCCCTTTTTGTGAGGATTATATTGAAAAATTTTTACAAAATGCCCCAGAGGCAATCGTCGACAGTAAAGCGCTCGTTCACTCAGTATCTAATCAACTCATTGATAATCAATTGATAAATTATACAGCTCAACAAATCGCTAAAAAACGTGTGTCAGCAGAAGCACAAAATCGATTAAGCGCTTTTCTAAGGAAATAAGATGTTTAAAAAAATATTGATAGCGAATCGTGGCGAAATTGCCTGCCGAATCATCAAAACGGCTCAACGAATGGGTATTGAAACAGTTGCCGTGTACTCAACCATTGATGCTAAGAGTTTACATGTGTCCTTAGCTGATGAAGCGTTTTTTATCGGCGAGTCGAAGGCTCATTTAAGCTATCTAAATATTGATGCTATCATTCGCGCAGCTAAACAATCAGGTGCTGAAGCCATACACCCCGGCTATGGGTTTTTATCAGAAAACCCCCTATTCGCTAAAGCCTGTGCAGATGCTGATCTTATTTTTATTGGTCCCAGCATTGAATCCATGCTGGCCATGTCCTCAAAGCAACTTGCTAAACAACGCCTAGAGTCAACTAAAGTACCGTTGACCCCCGGATATCATGGGCAGGATCAATCAGACAAAACATTATTAACACAAGCTAAAAAAATTGGCTTCCCCATTTTGCTTAAAGCCGCTAATGGGGGGGGCGGAAAAGGAATGCGTGAAGTACATCAACTTGATGAATTTACTGAAGCTTTAGCGGCTGCTCGCCGTGAGTCTAAAGCTTACTTTTCTGATGACACCATCATCATTGAAAAATTAATCTGCAACCCACGCCATATTGAGGTACAGATTATGGCTGATAATCATGGCCATATTGTTCATTTGTTTGAGCGAGATTGTTCATTACAGCGGCGTCATCAAAAAATTATTGAAGAAGCACCTGCCCCACATCTGGATTCCAAGCTAAGAAAGAAAATTGCCGAAGCTGCTTGTGAAGTGGCACGTAGCATTGATTATCGAGGCGCCGGGACAATCGAGTTTTTAGTCGATTCATCAAACCAGTTTTATTTCATGGAAATGAATACCCGTCTTCAGGTGGAACATCCGGTCACTGAATGTATTACAAATTTAGATCTCGTTGAATGGCAACTCCGCATCGCCGCCAATGAGCCCTTACCTTGTCTTCAAAAACAAATAACTGAACGAGGCCATGCGATTGAATGTCGCATTTATGCCGAAGATCCTGAAAATAACTTTATGCCATCTATCGGACAAATCCATTATTTTAAATTACCCCCCTTAGAAGGGCTACGTTTAGACTCAGGCGTAACACAAGGTTCATCTATCTCTCAATATTACGATCCCATGATTGCCAAATTAATTGCCTATGGCGCGACGCGTGAAGAAGCCATTCATCGCTTAAATCAAGGCTTATCTCAATTTGCGATAGGTGGTATTAAAACAAATATTCCATTTTTAAGATCCATCATTAACACACCCACTTTTATTCAAGCCAAGATCACAACTGATTTTTTGTCTCACACAAGCATTCCATCTCAATCGCCGGATCCACACCAAGCACTATTATTGGCGATGGCTTTTGATTATCTCAAACACCAAACTGATCTAAGGGATCCCCTATGGCAATCAGCTTTTGCTTGGCAGCTCATGGGGCGAGGCTATTGGTTCGAACGCTATACCATAGCAGATGGCTCGCAAACAATTCGCATCAATCCGATTAACCCCCATGAGTTTAGCTATGCTGTCCTCACGGGTGAAATCCAAGATCTAATCGGAAATTCCTTATCAACAGCGACGCGTGATGATGAGAGAGTCAGCGTTCATCGAGCAGATGACAAGCTGATTATTCATCACGATGGTGTCACATCACATGCGTTAGTTCAGGATTTTGAAAATCAATTGCATTGTTATTTTCCAGAGGGTGTCCTCACCGTTAAACGGACAGGATTTGATAGCGATCGACCCAAAGACACTGCCGCCAATCATGGACTAACCGCGCCAATGCCTGCAACCATTGTCGCTTTGCTCAAGCAAAAAGGCGATAGTGTCAAACAAGGCGATCGCTTAGTGATTTTAGAGGCGATGAAAATGGAGCATACTATTCATGCCCCTAAAGATGGCGTGTTATCAGAAATTTTTTATAGTGTCGGATCACAAGTTGCTGAAGGCGCCGCGCTAGTTGCGTTAAGTTAACAATTCGCTAGATTATTTGATTAGGAATTAAACGGATGAACTTTCCCAAACAAGTCACCATGGTTGAAGTTGGCCCCAGAGATGGTTTACAAAACGAAACCATCTTCGTACCGACTGAAGTGAAAATCAAGTTAATCGATCAATTAAGCGTGAGTGGACTGACGCGCATTGAAGCAACCAGCTTCGTTTCGGCAAGAGCCATTCCACAATTAGCCGATGGCGAATTTGTTTTTCAAAATATCAAAAAACCCTCAGGGATCCGTTTTTCGGCATTAGTTCCCAATGAGCTGGGCATGGAAAAAGCATTAAAAGCTGGCGTCAAAGAAATTGCTGTCTTTACGGCAGCCAGTGAGACTTTCAATCAACGCAACATCCATTGCTCAATAGCTGAAAGTATTGAACGAATCAAACCTGTCATGGAAATCGCGAAAAATCACGATATTTTTATCCGTGCTTATATTTCTTGTGTACTTGGTTGTCCTTATGAAGGCACGATTTCTCCACAAAAGGTAACTGCACTCAGCGAAGAACTCATTCTCTTAGGTGCAGATGAAATTTCATTAGGGGATACCATCGGTGTTGGGACGCCTAAACAAACACAACAGCTCATCGAAATGGTTAAACAATCTGTTCCCGTCAATCAATTAGCCCTACATTGCCATGACACCTATGGTCAAGCCATAGCTAATATTTATGCAGCCCTTGAATGCGGCATAAGCTGCTTCGACAGCTCTATTGCGGGTCTTGGCGGTTGTCCTTATGCACAAGGCGCAACAGGCAACGTTGCCACCGAAGATGTTTTATATCTGATGCACGGACTAGGAATTGATACGGGCGTGGATATTTATCAAATTGTTCGTACTGGCGAGATGATTTGCAAAGCCCTAGGCCGCCCCAATCAATCCAAAGTCGGTAAAGCATTATTAGGAATGTCGAAATGAATCATCACATTGTTTGGGAGCCAAGCAATCCCCACACCTCTCGTTTATGGCATTTCATGCAAATAGCAGCAGCGCATCCTTTTCATGATTACTCGGCTTTTTATCAATGGTCAATTAAACACCCGGAGCTTTTCTGGGCTGCCTTGGTTAAGTATTTTGACATCAAATGGACAAGCCCACCGGCTGAAATTATCAATACCTATCATGACCCCTTAGACGCTCGATGGTTTACGGGCGCAACCTTCAACTACGCACAACAACTACTCCGTCGACATGATGAACACCCTGCGCTAATCAGTGTAACTGAGTCGGGGCAGCGCGAAGTTATCTCTTATCAAGCGCTCAATCAATCAGTTGCCGCATGCGCCGCTGGATTAAAATCATTAGGTATCAAACCTGGCGATCGCGTTGCCGCCGTCATGCCTAATGTAGCTCAAACAATCATTGCCATGTTAGCAACTGCCTCGCTCGGCGCCATCTGGTCTTCGTGCTCTTGTGATTTCGGTGCGGAGGCAATTATTGATCGACTAGGACAAATTGAACCCAAAGTTTTATTCATTGCAGATGGTCATCAATATGCAGGTAAAAAACATCCCTCATATGACAAAATTAAAACCATCACGCAATCGATTCCTTCAATAGAACATCTTATTATTTGCCCAATCATTAATAGCCAGAATCCTCTCAAGAGCGGCGATATTAAACCCGAGCGACATAACTGGAACGATATATTACGCTCTGACGCCACCCCATCATTTGTACCGTTACCTTTTGATCATCCTCTATTCATTTTATTTTCATCAGGGACTACGGGTAAACCAAAATGTATTGTGCATGGTGCTGGTGGCACTTTGCTGCAACACCTAAAAGAGTTAGGACTACATACCAACCTTACTGCAGATGACAATTTATGTTTTTTTACCACCTGTGGCTGGATGATGTGGAACTGGATGGTCTCAACGCTAGCGCTGGGCGCAACATTGACCTTATATGAGGGCTCCCCCACTTATCCAGAGCCTTGTCGACTCTTCGAGGTGATTCATCAAGAACACGTTACCGTTTTAGGAACAAGTGCCAAATATTTATCGACCCTTGAAAAAGGCGAGCACTTTCCAGCTGACCACTTTCAATTAGCATCACTCAAAACCATCTTATCGACGGGATCGCCTTTACTTCCTCAACAATATGATTTTGTACATCAACATATTAAAGCTGGCCTGCAAATATCCTCTATCTCCGGAGGAACTGATATCGTATCTTGTTTTGCTTTAGGTAACCCTTTACTACCCGTTTATCGAGGTGAGTTACAATGTGTTGGGCTAGGTATGGATGTCAATGTTTTCAATGAACAAGGAAAGCCTGTTCTTGCTGAACGCGGAGAATTAGTCTGTACGAATGCTTTTCCCTCGATGCCATTATATTTCTGGAATGATCCCAATAAAGTGAATTACCGCAAAGCCTATTTTGAACGATTTCCCAATATTTGGACGCACGGTGATTATGCCGAACTCACAAAACATCATGGATTAATTATTTATGGTCGATCGGATACCGTATTAAATCCAGGCGGTGTTCGGATTGGAACCGCTGAAATCTATCGACAAATTCAGACGATACCCGAGATTGTTGATAGTGTTGTGATTGGACAAGAATGGGATAATGACATTCGTATTGTTTTATTTATTAAGCTTCGTGATGATGTGGTGCTCAATGAAGAGCTCATCAAACACATTCGAGATACGATTCGCCATCATGCATCACCGCGCCATGTTCCTGCTCTCATCCTCGATGTGCCTGATATTCCACGTACGATCAACGGTAAAGTGGTTGAATTAGCCGTAAAACAAATTGTACATCATCAACCCGTCACTAATCTTCAATCTCTAGCTAATCCAGAGTCACTAAAATATTTTGCGGATCGCGCCACAAACTAGCTCAAAATAATTGCACAATGGCTCGGCATTGAATACAATGCAGTATCTAAAATCTTTATGAGCCAATAAATGCCTCAAATGTGGAAAGATATTTACTTAACACCTGAATTTGTTGATCAGATCCAATCAACAAAAACGATTATTGGCCCAGCAGTCATTAAGGATATGCTAGAGCGTCTATTAGCTGGAGAAACAGCGCATGGTGATGGTTGTGAACTTCTACAAGGCACAGTTGGGTATGCTTGCCGCCTTAATGTTAAAGATCGCATAAGATATATTACTTTAACCATCATTGGAAAAGATTCTCAAGTAGAAAAATATTTGGTGCCCACGGATATTATTCTTGCCCATAAATACAAACGTGCTAAACACAAAAGTGCTGATGAAATGGTTGCATTTTTAACAAAGGTACTCGGCCATCCAATGACTAAAACAGATGGCTATGATTATATTTTAGATATGTCAAAAACCAAATCAGATGGCATATTACCCTTAAAATGTGGTTTTCAACATGTCTTCGATAACGACGTCATATCAATTGAGGATAAACAAGCCTGTGAGTCATCCGGGGATACTATCGCCCGTCACTTTCACTATGGAACACAATGGATTGAACTAAATCCGATACAAAATGCCATTGCCGATAACGTTGAGCGCTCCATGCAAGGCATCATTTCTGGTGTGCCTGGCGCCGGAAAAACGGTATTAGCTTATCACGCGATTCGCTATCAATATCAACAAGCTAAAAAAGCATGGTCTCAACAAATATCAGCGACCGTGCATGCAGATGATGATGAGGCAATACTAAAACCCATTTTATATATTTGTACTTCGGAGATCCTCTGCGCCAATATGATTAAAAACTTAGGCAAGACAGTTAATTTGACCGATCCTAAGTTACCCCAAGTTATTTGTATGACGTATCAACAATTCTTAGTCAAGAGTTGTCAAATTCAAGCCGAACAATGCGCTACACAGCGTACTTTTGAACAATGGTACCAGACGGTTTATCTCTTAACCGTCATAAAACATGCGCAGGATATTATCAAATCCAAGCCCCCACAATTAGATCCGCTCATCCCGGTCAAAGTAAAAAGCTCAACAACGCACTCATCACATGAGTTGTATCATCAATTAAGACATTACTCGAATGAATTCACGCAAGATCCGGCCGTAGTAAAGCATAACCAAACCCTCGAAAAACAGGCTTTATTTGAGATATACCAAACTTACATGGCCTATTTAGAATCTCAGCATCTAATCGATCCTGCCTTTTTTATCCTTCCCGAAAAATATCAGCATCAATATCTACTGGGTACTGTTGATGAAGCACAAAATTTCTCTAAACAACAATTAAAAAATATTGCTGATTTAGTTGAAGACAACCAAATATTTTTCTATTTAGATTCTCATCAAAGTATTGTTAATGTTGAGTCTAACTTTAATTTTCTGATTAGCTTATTAGAGCAATCATCGAAATTTGATCGCTCTCAACAAATTTACTACCTCCCCCACTCACATCGATGTAGTCAGCTTCCTATTCAATATATGAATGGCTTGTTAAAACTCAAATACGCCTTATTTTCACCTGATGAAAAAAATCAATATCAGCAACTTGAGGCCAACGCTGACAATCAACGCGGTATCGTGGAAATCCTCGACGCATCAAGCTTTGAATCAAACCCACGGTATCGAGCACTGGCATCACAAGAAGGAACCGCCGTAATAGTTGCTGATCAACAAGCGCGAGATTGCTTATCTCAAAATCAAACCTATCGATCTTTTTTACAAATTTTTACCTTATCAGGCGCCCAAGGTCTCGAATATCAAACCATCATCGTTCATGGTTTACTTGAACCATTAATCAAATTAGCTGAACTTTTAAAAAAATGTGATATCAACGACAGCTCGAGCATTCGAGCGCTGCGAAAAGCACACCCAGAAATTATTCATGATGATCTATTAAGAGCAATCAATACGATATACGTCGCATGGTCTAGAACCATGCATGAATTAATCATCGTCGAAACAGATGCTGTCCTAAAAAGACTGGAGCCAAACCTCATACCATTCATCCGCTTGATGGTTAAAATGACACCAATCAATCCAAGCTCAGCTGAAATCTTGCCAACACCTGTAAAATCAAGTGAATCGGATTGGATACGCCGAATGGAAGAACTTATTGCCTATAGTGAAGTTAGCGGCTTCAAGCAATCAGAAGAGTTAGAAAGTGCTGCATTAATATTTATAGAACAACTCCATCGAGGAAATAGAGCTGATTTCGAGCAATGGTTGTCCAGCAAAAAAATGGCTAAAGCTTCGGAAACGATATCCAGTGAATCTGATAACAGCACCTCTCCAGAATTATTATCTGAGCCAACCGCAATCGACAAAACTTTAATCTTCACAGATAAACCGACATCACATAAAAAGAGTAAAAAGAATAAAAAAACTATCGATTCAGGTGCTGAAGCGATTAAGGCGCCAACTGTATTAAAATCAGCTGCAGAGCTTCAACTTCAAGATAGATTGAGTACAATCAATGAAAAAAATCTAATGAATGTTTTCTTTCATGGAAAAGATCCTTTAATTAAACATTTTAAGCATCATGATAAACCAGATTATATTCAATTAACCGAACTCATATGTAAATGGATCGAAATCACGCTTGAATCACGCTCACTATTCACAGCGGGTTTATTATTAGCATTTGGCGAAGAGCTACTAATAAAAACTAGCAGTCCTCATACCCAATCTATGCGTCTTCAGCTCATATTATCTGTCATGATAATGAAATGGATTGAAAAAGAGCGTATAAAGTTTGGGGCGACAAATCCACCCATACACATCGTTTCTTTACTCACGATAGCAGGAGGAGGGCTCGGACGCTTATGCGCTCAGCCCTTCCCCCATGATGATTCACTGGTTCATTACGTCTTGGAAAAATTAGATCATAAAATTCCATTCATGGGACTCATAGGCGTCAATCATCTACTTCAAATACCCGGATCTGTATGGTTTACTCCATTTTCTGCCAACAGTCGATTTTGTGGGGAAATTCCTTTAATTGTATTATGTAAGCAGTTAGATGATAGTAACGACATAGCCAAACAAAATACTATCGAGTTGATTCAACAACTTATCATCCCTTCAAATTTATGTGAGTTCATCCCTCCCCCCACTGGAGCGCCAGATAACATCTGCACACGACTCATGTCTTTGCTTCATGAACCCTATGAACGATCCATCAGTTTGGCAATTTTAAATCGCCTCGTCGATCTAGAGTATCTAAGGAAAAATCCTGCAAACTCATCGATATGGCATGATTTTTTCATTACACTGAATAAACAACCGGATTTTTCTGTATTACATCATCTTTATGAAAACGCTGAAGGGTTTGATTTATTAACAAGGTTACTCATATTCGCCAAGAATGATTTTACTGCGTACATTATTATGAGTGATAAATACTATGAAACGTCTATTATCAACCTAGGCTCAGGCGACAATAAATCATTTTCTCCTTTGTATAGCTTGGCTGAAACGAAAGAAGCTAGGGATTTCTTAGGGCGACTGCAGGTCATATTACCGGATTTTATAAAATATACTGAACGAATGGTGCTTATACCCAAGCAACAAAACTATTGCTTCTTAAACCTATTAATGAGCAATCTATTCTCTCACACTAATCATCTCGCAACCATCGATGAAGGAATACTTGGCATCATTCATGAGCTATTTAATATCAAAGAAAATATAAAACCGCCCCTGAAAAAATTAAAGTTAAATCATCTTGAGTCCCATCAAACGATTGAAGTGCCCTGGATTGATTTATTGTATTGTAATAAAAAGTATCAAAAACAATGTCATGAATTAATCATATCTCTCTTAAAAATTGATGCTCAGAATAGTCGAACTGATTCATTATTTTACCCACAAATCGAAAAAATGATGCGTTCCTTGATCGAAGAATACTTTTATAGTTATCAAATTGAAGATTGGGATGAAAGTATTCTCGATGTCTTATTGAACATTCTAAATCAATACAAACTCAATATGGCGCGTTTATTATTATATGCTAAAAACAGTAAACATAAGGTTGAGCCTCATGTATCAACCACTCGATTTACCGCACTTTTCGTTCTAATACTTCATTTAAAAAATCGTTTCCCGGAGAATGAAACCATACTTACTGAACATGTATACATCATCTTGAGAAGTGTGGGTCGTCATGATATTCGACTGCTAGAAAAATATATATTCGATCATCTTGAGTTTCCGCCATCAGGATTGCCCCCACGCATTGAATCCATCCTAGCAGAATATCCTTCATCCTTAAGAGCTATTGAGCCCGAGGTGGACATCTTTAATACACTTAAAAATGATATTTTTGCCGATAAATTACGTCAATTAAATAATGTCAACTTTATTTATGAGTTTTTTGGACGTACTGAAACCAATCAATCCTTGATTAGAAATAAACGGGCTTATTGCGAGTATTTAGATGTTAAAAGTATTCGAGAAGCAACGGTAGACATGCTTGACTATCATCTCAATCCTTACAACCTAAGTAGTATTTACTTAGAATATCTTTATGAAATTATTGATTATGTTGAATCCCGTCAAGATACAAATTTGCAAAAAATCCTTAGACTTTCATTCTATCCAAAATTCCTGAATATACCGTCAATAGATTCAATACATTTGACTTCAATGATGAAAGGACATAAAGAAAAAAACCAATTTTTAATGAGTTGGTTAAAAGCCGAGTTAGAGCAAGTCGTGGAAGAACCATCGGACTCATTACTCCATACACTGCTCGAAGTACCTCAAAAAAACTTTAATGTTTTTGCGCTGATTCATCGGATGAAAATTAAAATACCTGGCTCAAATTGGTTTGTTGCAGACAAAACGGTATACAACACACATACCGCCACGATGCCTATATTTAAACTGTTAAACGAGATAATGCCCTTTGGATATCACGCCATACGTCCTCATAACTATAATGAAATTATTGACTTTATATCTGATACCACCGATCAGCTTCAAGAAATTCCTAATGGATTAATATCAGAGCTATATCTCGAACCGGCCAATTATTTTAATAGAAACCTGGTTAATTTAACATCAACCTTACCTTATCCTCATGGCAAATTATCTCTTTTGAATGCCATCTTAAAACTTAATCCTCAGTTGATCACGAGACTACACCCAATTCAATGGTTTATTTCTGAAGATCCTGATTATTATCCTTTGTTAAATCTTTTCGCCACTCACGCAGTGGGTAATGAAACATTAAAACTGATGTTGAAACAAATTCCAGATTACACACGTCACTTATTTCAATTTTTGGGACTACCCATTAACCAAGAGAATCCAGAAAGAACTTTCTTGGGAGAGCTAATATACCTGGTCTCAAAAAATCTTGACGAAGATGGCGCCGCTTCAAGGATGCTAAGTCAGATCAAATATTATCCTGAAGTTATTCAGGAACTTGGAATTGAAGCCTGGATACCCCATTTCGACAGCTTTTCAGCGCAAGCACCTGAGCAACTCGTACAATTTATTACTGAATTGCTTTGCAACGATCACGCTGCACTAAATCAATTGATTCTAGATTTGCTTGTCTACTGCCCCGATTTTTTTGATCCAACAATTATTCTTGACTCACTTATTGAGTTAAACTTTGTTGCAGAGCTAGCATTACCAAAAGATAGCCAAATAGCCATTAAAAAATGGCGTGAGATATGTCTTTCTCAATTCAAATTACAACTTGAAACATTAACTACGGACGCACCGCAGGACGTCGGTATAATCAATGAGCATAAGTATTTAATTAAAATATTTGATAAGAATAATTGCCCAGTATTTTTTAAGCCCGCTGAGCCACGATGCCTCACGCCACAGCAAGATGCTAAAACAATTCCTAAATTGGGCACGGATGGATAAAAAAATTGATACTTACCCACACATTTTTTAAAACCTTCTATACTTAAATTAAGTCGAGGAATTAACAAATTGTGAGTAAGTCATGCCCATACCTTTCATTCCATTGGGTGCGACCAGCAAGGTTGCACCATTTAAAACCCCCCATAGTAAACCCTATGGGCCTTTTTCAAACAATACCGAGGCATGGGACTATCCCATTAAACAAAACATAAGGATCCACAAAGAGGCTCTAAGCTTCGACTGGCCATCTGCCGAACATGCATTTCATGCACAAAAAATCATTCACCTTAAGAAGAAACTACCTGAAAATGATGCTTTGCAACATGCTCTAACCAAGGCACTTAAAGAGATTGAAACCACTAAGAATAAACCCAAAGAGGTATTTTTATCACGTCAAGATTATGATCCGATTATCGACCGATTAATTTCACATTATCCTGTTTTAGGTCCCTCAAAAGCAGCTTTTGAAGTACTGTGTGATGCGCATTATATCAATTCAGCTTCAGACAAACACGAACTCATGGCTAACGGTAAACCTTACTCTTATCAATTTATGCGTGATGTCATTAAAATGAAGTTTGACCAACATCCTAAACTAAAAGAGCTGGCCATTCATTGTGCTCGTGAAGGTGTGTTACCCATTGAGGTCAATCATCTCGACAATATATGGTCATCTGGAGATGCAGGGAATGGAGAAAATAAATTAGGTGTCATCATATTAACGCTGGGTAATCAGTATTTAAAAGCGATGGGTGAACGGCCAGCCATTAAAAATCCAGAAACCGCATACCTGCTATTACAAAGAGAAAATCAAAATGCGTTAAGCTATGGCAATCTCCTTCCATTTACGGAAACAACAGCTCAAGGCTGGACAATGCCAAAAGCATCTTTTTTAACCGCTCCATATAAGGAACAACCAAGTCAATATATTCAAAGAAAACTCGCACACCAAGGTTGCATATTAGCCAGAACAGCACCCGATCTCAATAAACCCAATCAAATGGTCTTACAATTAAGATTTTCCAGCATCGAAGAATGCATTGCCTTTAAAAATAAACATTGTGGTGGAGCAACACCAGCCTCAGCAGATGGAAAAACTATTATTCTAGGAAGCCTACGCACACCCGTTGTCCTGCGAAGTTTAGGCATTGATTCACATGGATATACTTACCCAAAACCAATCATGTTAGCATTACGAGAAGAGTATCAACGACTCCAGGGCGCCAAACCCATGCGCTTATTTAAAATGTTTAAAGGCCCTTCTGCCTTAGATGGTTTAATTCAATTGCTCCAAACTATCCCCAGAGGTGATGAGTCCATATTTAATAAAAGTTTGATTGATTTTTTAAGGCAATTACGAGACCAAGTTGATGGCGATCCAACACTCAATGACTCTAAGGTGCTCATGTCTAAAATAAAAGATTTCTCGGAACGATTTTCTCCCCAACTCTCTGAAAATCATCACATGACTTTGCAAATTGTCCACCTCATTAAAGATCCTGAAATACAAAAACTCAGTGATTTTAGAGAAAATATTGTTATGTCAATTAATCGTGACAAGGGATTACAAATTTAACTGTGGCTCAACCTCTCCTCACAAATATTCACTACAGAAATAGGGGCGGTTTACATTTCAGCATAAAACACCTACGTCCCGCGCATAAAGCGCGTAACGTAGGCATTATGATTTTATAATGTTCGTTTAGATGCGTTTGCCCTGTTATTGCCGTGGTCAATCGAAACAAAAATATATAGTCTATGAGTCCGTCGAGCTTAGGCAGAAACCCTACCGTTAAGACGCTACGTCATTGCTTATCAATACACCCACTAATTGACTTGTGGAATGCTCTGTTCCTCATGTTCCAAACTAGCTTCATAGGCCAATAATGCTGCGGGTGTAAAAAATTGAAGTTTTTGATAACTAGCCTTTTTAGTTTCTATTTTTTGGATATCAATTAAGCTTTTTTCTGCTCGCTGGATAGATGCTTTCATCTCATCAACCAACATTTTCGGTGCGGAAATAATATGCTGAGCCAACAGCCTTTTTCCTTCTGCAACAAGTCTGTCTCGTCGTAGATCCAGTGTGGAAATGAGCTCTCTCAACTCGGCTTCTGCACTTGCATTGGATTGACGTAATGAGTTAAAAGTATCCTCTAGTTCCGTTAGCGCCCGTTGATCATCTGAATGATAATTTTTAAGCCAATTCGCAGCTCGAGCAAATATATTTCCATTTTCGCTTAATTTCTTCTGTTCACACAGCTTATCTTTAAGACGAGCCATATCTACTGATAGGCCATTTAACCTCGTCACATCGGTTTGGAGTTGGTTTCTTAATTCGCGTTGCCGAATGATATTTTGGCCTATATCACCATCCAACTCATCCAGATTTCGAAGCGCACGAAGCTGCTTGACCACAGATTGCAGCGGTGCTGGAAGCACGTTTAACAAGTGCTCCGCATTTCTCAAACCATTATTCCAATCCTCATCGTTCAACGCTTTTAATTGAAAGAGCTTCATAAAGCGCTGCTGCTGAACTTGAGGCAAGTCTGCTATCACCTCAGAGCTATTTAGCGCAATTAATGCAGCCTCATGGGTTGTTAAATATTGACCAAGCGCTATCAAACTAACCCGATTTTGAGTAATCTTGGCCTGAATAGTTGGTGTAGGCACATAATGGGAGAATTTTTCTTCTGGTCCCTGTGCATTTTCGAGTTGAAGTTCAACATAAGATTGAATACCGTCGGTACCTGATCGAAGGGTCACTTGCTCAGCGGGTAAATGTAATAATCGGGCAAAACGCGATCTATGTTTTTTTATCAAGTTTTCTTGCAAATCTTGCTTGAGTCCATTCGGCTTTTGTAATGCTTGCAACGACTTTGTTAAGTGCTGATTCAACTGTTCTAAGTCTTTCTGGTAAGGCTTGTACGCTTCATATTGCTGAAATCGATTAACAGCTGAATGTAATTCTAGAATAACTGAAACTTGATCATCTTGAGCTGCATTGATCTTCCCTTCTAGATTTACAAGCAAATGCCGCCATAAAGGAGCTTCAGCATTTTTGACCTTAGCTGATATTTTTAATAATTTACTGCGGAATTGCTCAACATGATGCGCTGAAAGCACCTTGTCATACGTTTCATCTCGATAACTCGCTTCGCAATGCGGCGCAATCGTTAATGAATCAATGGTATTCAACGTTTGTTGTATCACGCGAGCCGGCGCCCGATGAGAAATTGATAAAGACATTGTATTTTTTATATTTAAACGTTCTTCCAATAATCCTTCATACAATTGATGAATTCGCTCTTCATCATCAGGATTTTGTCTGACTTGATCAGCTAACTCATAAAGATGTCTCGCAGCCCGTTTAGCCGAAGCCGACTCGAACAAACGATGTATCGAGAGCGAGGATGTATGAGTAGCCCAGGCAAACTCTGTCATAATATGTATGGCTAAAGTCTTCATGATAGCGTCATCATAACGTTGTTTTAGTGATGCAAGTTGATCCCCAATATCTAGTTCTGATTTTCGATATAAATCAAAGATCATTCTCAAGATTCCTTGCATTTTAAATTGATCAGGTAATGAACGACTTTTAATCCTTGGCTCAAAATCTAAAATCAACTCTTTCAATTTGATGAGCTCACGCTGAACCCGATCTAAAGAAGCTGTATTTAAATCTCGTTGATAACTGTCAAAAATATATTGTTTAACCTGCTCTCGCACGGCATTTTTTGGTAATCCAGCTTCCTTACCCTGAAGATAAAATCTCCTGGTATGTGCATCTAAATCACTCAGCGCAACAATAACCTGAGGGAGTAACTGTCGTGATTGGGCCAACTCTAAAGCTTGCGCCGCTTGTGGATCAATCTGAGGCGTATAATTAAGAACTGCTCCAGCCTTATTCATAATCACTGACTCAAGCTTTTGATTCATCAAAGCATCGGTTCCTGCTCTTAGGGCTTCTGCTTGACGTTGGACTGGGGCTTGAATATTCAACTCGAGTAATAAATCACGGGCACCAAGATAATCTAACTGAATGTGTTGTTCCGGCGATAAATTTGTTGCTTTTTTCGCTTCCGCAGCCCATTTTTCTTCTCTAGCAGTTTCCCATAAACGCGCTATATTTGATTTAAACTCTTCTATACCTAAACGATAGTTATCCGTAGTCAGACTGCTATTGTGACAATGTGCAATCTCGACCAATAAAGACTCACGCCAGTGATATAGATCTTGTCTCAAAATCGCATTGTCAGGTTCAAGCTCTAATAATAAACTTTCCCAAGCGTAAATTTGCTCCATTAATGTATCTTGTGCCTGTGCAATTGCTTGAGTATAAATTCGCTCAATATTAGCTTGTCGTTTAATATTCGTTTGTGACTCAATCACTGCACGCTCATTGGCGCGCTGACGCATTGATGGAAATAAATAATATAAAAATCGGGTAAACCAATTAAGCGGTCGCTTCACTTCATAAATAGGCAACCATTGACCAGGTTTACCATTTCTTGCTGCTCGACCTTCAATTTGTGTTGTTGCACGTTGACTATCTGTATAGGTTTGAATAACAAACAAACCATCAGGATGGTCTTTGGGTTTAATATCAATTCCACGGGCTAACATGGCTGTCCCAATGGTAATGGTATTCACTTCACCAGCTTGCTTGATGATACTATCTAATTCATCCTTTGTTTGCGTCCCCGTGACAATCTGAACGTTATAACCCGCATCTTCATAATGCTTAAAACTCTGATGAATTTTTTTAACATCATCAAAATCTTCACATATAACTAGAATCGGTTGGGTTTGCGTAGGCCGCCAATTTTGTACGGCTTCTCTAGCTCGCTTAAAAAATGCAGCTTGAACATTAAAACTATCGCTCGTCACGACATCCGTGTTCACTGCCATCATCGGTTGCGTAATAGGACGCTTAATGCTATCAATCACGTCTTGAATAGCTAACAAACTCTCTTCATGTGAATAAGTAAATTTAGGGGCATGTATTTTTCGATGGTCACCCGCAAATGGCGCTACCTCAATAGCACGCGTACCTAATAAAGTATTTAAATACTTTAACTCGGTTTGATCACCAGGTGTTCCAGATATGCCCACTAATCGCCCATGGGTCCCTTGATAAAATTGAACTAATCCACTTGCTGATTGACTAGCCAACACAGGCGGATCATTATCAATGTTAAAATTATTTGCTTGGGGTAAAGAATTAGGATCCTTGCGAAACCGCGTTTGCAAAGCTTGTTGCACACCATCCGTAAATATGCATCCGGGCTTGGGAGTGCTTCTTACCAATGGCACGCAGCGCATTGACTGTATCACCTCATTACCCGCGTCATTCTTTCCCCGAATGGGCTGAACAATAAAATGCTTATTTTCAACAAGCATTTTGGCCTTACAGGTCGCATGGATCCATTCTCTTAATTTAGTATTGCTGGTCTGCATGATTATCTTTTGCCTAACCGCATGACTATTAACTCGATTGTTTAAAAACAATCGAAATTGATCCAAATCCTCATCTTCATCCCAAACTGCAGCGCCATTGGAAGGATCAGTATTCAGATAATTAGTGTGATAAACAAAATCATAAGCAGCCTCATAGATCCAATCTTCTGAATAGGAGGGATCATTAACGCTCTCGCTCTTATCAACAACTAATTTATATAACGTTGTTTGATCAAGTAATGCATCATCACACTCATCTAATACCAAATGAATACGACCCTTTTGGCCTAACAAATGCTCCTGCTTGGTTTCTTTGGCCGATAAACGAAACAAAGACATATCTTCCAATGTCGAGCAATTAATACCATCGACTTGATAGGTATCAGGCGAAGTATGGCTTTGTATCATGGCAGAGCGAATACCTAAAAAGGTAAAAAACGGCTCACAACTATCTTCATAGTCTCGTCCAAGTAGCGTTCGATTAGCCGTACAAACATCTACCGTACCTCCCTGGATCCATTGCAGCACAGCCAACATCGGCGTGATAATGCTCTTACCTTCGCCTGTTTTAATCCGCATGAGTAAATTAGTCGACGGATCTTGAAGAGAGATCAATAGCATCAACATTTGTGTCGTATTGGGAAACAAACCCGTTGTTCGAAAATAGATTTCTCGCAATGCCGCTAACAACTCCAATTGAGTTCGTTCCAATTTCTGCGGATCAGTCAATTTCTGATGGCGCAATTGAGATAATAATCCTTGGGCATAATGCTTTAAATCGTGACGAGACACAGCTGTTAATTTTTTAACACCGTTAAAGTCAGTGGGATTCAGCGGATCGGTGTAACCTAATGTTTCGATATAAGTCAACTGTCGTGCCAATTGTAATTGTAAGGCTGTGGGGAAACTCACCTCATCCATCAAGTCTTTCAAGCTATTAATAGCGTAGGAAACTCTATCGCTTGAAAAATGAATGGATAATGGCCGCTCTTCTCCAATTTCAGCAAAAGGATTCAAATCTAAGTTACTACAAAAAATCTGGAATCTTTCTGAGTCTTGCAATAACGCTGTTTTCAGCGATTGCGCGACAGGATAAGGCGGTATCTGGAATAAATGCGAGAGCTGCTCTAGATCAGCTACCGAACGACGCGACAACCCATTAATTATTTCTTTTAATAGGGTACTAGTAACGGTCTCATCTTTTTTATTATTTGCAAGCCCAGTTAAGATAGTAATACAGGCAGCTTGCTTTTCTGGGGGTAATAAACTTAACTGATTTAATACACTGATATAACAGCTAAAATCATGACTAAAAGCTTGTGGTGATATTCGCTTCAAGAGCCCAAGACATAACAGGCCACTTTCTTGATGTGCAGTTAAAAATACCTCTGTCGCTTCAACCAGAGACCCAATTAAATCAGGCGAATCTTGATCCGTCATTTGCCCTATTATTTGAATCAGCTGCGTTGAAATTTCAGACTTCGTAACCTCTTGCTTTGCATTATCCGTTCGAAAGTTTTTAAAACGATTCAGCGTTTCTAGCGGAAAAACACTTGTGCTTCTCAAATTATGAACAATACTCATTCTAAAAAACAACTGTCGAGTTTCAGGATCAAGCGACTCTATCTTAAATACTGAGTCAAGTCCGACAATCGCACGACTAATTGAAATCGAATTAGGCGCCTCTACTGAGTTTTCTAAAATGCTTGCAAACTGTTGCAAGTAAAGTTTCAAGGTCCGTTCATCAGCACAATACTTCATGAGGATATGAATCAGATTTCCTCTATGCACATGCTCCAGAGTTGCTAACGGACCAGTTTGTAATTGTGTCATGATAAGATCAAAAACTGCTGGCTCGTTTTTCTGCTTAATATCAATGAGCGCATTTAAATAGCTCGCAATGCCTTCTATTTTTAATTTATATTCCGTCAATGCAATATGCGCTTTTTTAGTCAGATCAAATTGACTGGCCGCTTCAATAATACTTCTTTCAAACGCATGCGTAGCATCTTGAATATTTAATAAATGTAAGACTCTTTTTAACGCCGGTAAGACTTTTTTATCGACTAATTCGTCACTGAAAAGGAATGTTAATGAATGATTATCGCTAAGCTGCCTCAGCCACTTAAGAACCATTGGGGCATCTAAATCCTTGGCCTCTCGTTGATGCTCTGGATCAGCAAAATGGGTAGTGATTTTATCAACAATAAGGCCGTAAGCCGATCTCAACGCCTTCCTAAAAAGCATCCCCGTCATATCATCATTGGGCTTTAGTTCACCTGTGACGAGTAAACTAATCAAAAAATCACCTCGTGTACTGCCAACAATTGGCACACTATAAGTATCATCCATCAAAATAGGTAATGTGTTTTCTACTGTACCTAACAGCGTCATCAGATGGTCAAATTGAGGATTAGGCGTTTGCAATAAATTAACCAGATCATTCAGAGCATCAAATAGCGGCCCCAGATTCCGTTGCAATTTAAGTTGTAATTCTGTTGGCACAAACTTAGAGTCCAACGCTTCAAATGCCTGTCGCTTAACTCTATCAATTTGGAGTAAACTACTTCGCTTAGTGATAGCATCAACAAGTGCCTCGATAATCAAATCATCTAATTTTGAAATATCACCATTTCCAAATATACATCCCGGCAATAAATGATGCTCAGATATCCAATTTTTTAAAACATCCACTTGTTGCATTAAGCTTTGTGTAGGCTCAAGCAACGTAGTTGCTGATACTTTAAAAGTATCAATAAACCCGATGATATCAGTCAGATTAGGTAATGTTTGTGATTTAGCCGTATTGATTTCATTGAGTAACGCCAGAACAACATCAATACAGCTAGTGTCTTCAGGCGAGCTATTTTGCAAGGATTGAATCGCTGCCAGCAAGTCCGTTAAATGATTTTCTGCTAAATCCGGTTCATTAAGCTTCGCAAGCATCATTTTAATCGGCATGGTCAATGGCTGGACCGAGCGATTTCTCTGTAGAAAAGACATCATATTAATAAGAGCACTAAGCTGATCTTTTTTATTAGTTGGCGTTCCCGTCGGTGGGATCGTTTTTTGAATGCGTTCATTTAAACAAGTAAGAAATGCCATACCTTCATTTTCATAACAATGAAGTAATGGTTCGACTAACTCATGTTTAAAATTTTTCTCTGGAAAAACATTTTTAAGTTCAATACATAGTTCAATAATGCCTTGTACCTCGTAAATTGAGGGACAAGGTTTAAAACGAAAGCATCGCGTCAAAGCCGTCAATAAGTAGCTACGATCGGATTCAGAAGTTAATGGCTGTAGTCCAGCAAGACAACGCGTCATTGCGGCCTTCATCTTTACTGCACTCAATACATTTGGACTCGCAAAAGTAGAGGTTAAAATAAAACCTAATTGCTTACGTTGAAGCATCGTCCAGCCAGTCAAATTATCAATCAATGCAAACTGTTCTTTAATATCGGTTAGCTGAATATCCTTTTTCCAATGCTGGCCAATATATCGATACATCAAGGTTTTTAATTCGGGGGATTCACCCGGCGTCAACATACCTTCCATCAGTTCTAAGCTAACTACCGTGTCAGAAGCTTGTTGAATATTCATACAAGCATCAACATGCTTAAAACGGTGTTCTGCTGGCGCCGCAACCATGGCATAATGCACACCGGTTGGTCCCCAATTCAACTGCCCCAAAGCTAAACACTGGGCATGAGGATTTTCAGCCATCTCCAATACATCAATCACGCGATTTAACGTTAATAGAAAATGTCCTCGTTGATTCTGAATAGGACAAGCACCTGTAGCATCTGTAGGTAAACTGAGATTCAATTTTGCGACTCGTGGTAAAAATGATTGTGTGTAAGCCTCAAAATAAGTATTAAAATCGAATTGCGCGGCAGGATCAGCCCGATGCTCTCGAGTTAAAGCATTCCACCAAGCTATTTGCTCTCCAGGCAGTTTAATCAACTTCTGAAGATTTTTGATACCGCGAGTCGATAATAAAGCCTGTTGGACATGTGGATCTAATAGAAACTCAATATTGACTTTCCGATTGATGCAATTTTTAAATAGTCGCATCAATAAACGAGCATGGTTTTCCCCACCAAGCACAAATTGATCGACAAGCCAAGGCTGAACAAGTCTCGTCTGATTTGTGTTTTCTAAGGAAGTTAAAAAATGTTCAAAATCATTTTTGTGTTCAGGAGAAACTAACGACAATAAAGCTTCTCTTTGTAAAGGAAGGCTTGGAATATGAAGGTTTCGGATGGTGTCATTTGAAACGGAAACCTCATTAGGGAATATAATGCGCATTTTAGCACTATCAGGAGAAACCATGACTTCGGGAACATTGAGCATTGGCGCTAAGGGCGAAGGAAACTTCGCCGAATTCTCGCTATAACATAAGGCATGCTGAACAGAATCAATATAAAAACCCCTCGGCAAATTATTAAGCACAAAACCTTGACTAAAAACATGAGCATGTTGATTAATCAGATCAAGGGCGACCTGATCTATTTTGGTTATGCCAGAACAATGCAGTTGATTGCTTAAAACATGACTGTCCAACATCCTTACATCACATAACTCAAGTTGAGTCGGCATTTCAACAACCGCAGCTCCCACGACTTCAGTTGTTGCTGCATTTATCTCGACAACCTCCGGAAGTTGAAGGCTTTTTTGAATTTGAATGCCAGCATGAATCACTGGAGAGGGGCTATTTAATGTTTCCTTTAAAGCATCTATTTTTGCTTCTGCAGATGTCGTTTGTAATATTTTGAGCGCGGTTTGATTAAGAACCGATCGCCGACCAATCAATGCCAAGCGATCATTCAATAGCTGATTTTGGTTTATCTTAAATATGAACAGACGGTCACGCTTATCTGTTAAAAAATGAATGATTGATTGAATATCAGCATCTGTGATACCTGCAAATGTCAGCGGAATTTCAATTGGGGAGTAATTAATTTCGGTTTCAAAAGTTATTTTCAACTCGTTTAAAAAAGAAGAAAGGCCCATACTATTTGATATAACCGACTTTAATTTAGGCATAAAGCACACTCCGAAAAGCAAAGAATAGACAACCTGATCAACTGCTGGGATTTTAACATCTGTTCATAAATTAATCAAGTTTTACTGGGGTTTGATGACAATTCATCCCCTAAGAACACGTTGATTAATCCATTGACTCAACATGACTAATGAAATAACTGCCAAAACAACACTATAAGGAGCCCAACTCACCCCTACTAGAGAAAGAACTTCAGAGGAATGCCCCAATGAAAAAGGAATAGCCAATAAAACATCCATCAAGGCCGAACCAGCAACCAAACCACACGCAATTAACACCCCTTTCTGTTGATAAGGAACTTGTTGTTTTGGCAAAATTTGAAGATTAATTCGGCGTTGGACAAACCAAGATATCATGCCACCCAAAAAGAGCGGAACAGTTGACTCAAGAGGCAAGTACATCCCTATTGCAATACCCAGCATCGAAAAGCGCATCAAGCGATTCAAGCGAAATACCTTAACCAAGAATAAAAAGCAGATGATGAGACCTGCGCCTATTCCCATCATTAGCCAAGGCATTTCATGATTAAAGACGGCTTGGGTAATGGCCGCCATCATTGCAGCTGCCGGAGCAGGTAAAGTTTTACTTGGATCCATTCCCGCATGCGGTAAAACACCAGCGATACCATAGACATCAAATAATAATTGCATCACAGGTGGAATCACTAAGGCTGATACGACGACACCCAATAACAACATGAGTTGCTGCTTCCACGGGGTTGCTCCCACTAAAAAACCCACTTTCAAATCTTGCGTATTGTCATTAGCTATCGCAGCAACACCGGTAACAATACCGCCTATAATGATTGTCATCGCCTCAGCAGCTTGAATTTGAGTGGCGGTAAATGGTAAGGGCAAAACATGATGAATCAGTTTTAATAATAACCATGCAGCAAATAACATACCAGCTATCACAACCGAACTCCCTGGGCTTGCAGTCACGCCAACCATGCCGGAAAAATATGCCGTAATAACCGAAAATAAAAAACCAACCACTAATACATAAAATACAGCTGACAAGGATACCCAAACTTGTAATGAACCATGCAAAGCCAGTGTTTCAGCGGGAAAAATTGATTGAAACAGATAAAACAAGGCAATCGCCATCACAGCAATCCCAGCGATAATATATCGCGAAGGAATATCTAAATCGGTTCTTAATGATTTGTTTTTGAGGGTGATTTCTTTAAAATCTCGCGCCGTAACCTGGATACTTTTTATCAAAGGGCGAGCTAACTGAATAAAAGTCCAGATCCCTGCAAATAACATCGCACCAATACCTAAATACCGCATTTCAGCCTGCCATAAATAAGTTGCAGCTTGGTTAGCTGTTTCATGATGAAGATATTCAGGATAAAATTGACTTGCGATCGGCATAGCAAAAAACCAAGATACGAGTGCACCGATAAAAATACTTATTGCCATCTCAGCGCCCACTAAATAGCCGGCCCCTATCATCGTCGCCGAGAAGCCGGCACCAAATCCAAACAGACTACCCCGATAAACAAACCAATAACTGACGCTACTTGCAATCACTTTAAAGCCAAGTTGAAATAATTCTAAAAAAGCACCAATAGCCCCCCCAAGAAAAATTTCACGAACCCTGGCACCTTGCGCAGATGATTTTAATACTTCGGCAATTGCTCGTCCCTCTGGAAAACGCAACAACGGCTCATTCACTAAGATACGTCTGAGTGGTATTGAAAAAAGCACCCCCAAAACACCACCAATTAAGGCAATCATCACGTTAGTCAAATAATCAAATTGATGCCAATACTCAATGATAATCAAGGCAGGGATAGTATAAACAATCCCCCCAGCAACGGCCTCCCCGGCTGAAGCCGCGGTTTGAACCGCATTATTTTCTAATATTGAAGGCTTTTTAAAGAGGCGCAGAATCCCCATAGAGACAATGGCCGCGGGAATAGATGCCGATGATAGAATACCCAATTTGAGCGCTAGATAAGTATTGGACATAGCGAGAATAACGGTCAAACATACCGCTAAAACAACACTGCGAAATGTTAGCTCAGCGACATGTTCTTCCGCTTTAATAAATGAACCACTTTCGTTCATAAAACCCCTTCAAAAAACTTCTTTCATCAAGTTCAATCGAACTGATCTAAATGGCACTTCATTCCATGGATCTTAAATCCACTGCCCACCGATCATAGTTCGGTGCGGCGCCTGATGGCCGAAATAATAACATAAAGAAGCACTATCTTGAATCGACCAACAATTTAAATCAGCTGCGAGTCCTACTGCTAAATATCCAGTCGTATTGTCTAAACCCAGTGCGCGGGAAGCCTGATAAGTCACTCCGGCCAAAGCCTCATGAATAGATAACCCAAAAAATTGACAAGCCATACTTAACATCAACAATATTGACGTCGTGGGTGAAGATCCAGGATTACAATCCGTCGCAATGGCCATGCCAACACCTGCATCTCGCAATAAGTTAATCGATGGTGCTTGCTTTTCACGTAAAAAATAATAAGCCCCTGGTAACAAAACCGCGACGCACCGCTGGTCAGCCATGGCTTTTGCGCCAGCTTCAGTTAAAAACTCCAGATGATCACAGGATAATGCACCATAACTGGCCGCTATTTCTGTTGCACCAGAGGCGGTTAGTTGATCTGTATGACATTTTATCGGGATCTTGAGCTTCAAAGCTTTTTCAAAGATTTGGGACGTTTGAGCAACTGAAAAGCCTATTGACTCACAAAATACATCAACCGCATCCACCAATCCGGCATCAACTAACGTAGGTAACACCGTATCGCAAAGCAAATTAACATAAGCTTGTGCATTGCCTTGAAATTCTGGTGGAACAGCATGAGCACCCAAAAAAGTTGTTTTCACTCGCAAACCGGATGCTTGGCCCAATGATCGAGCAACACGGAGCATTTTCTTTTCAGACTCACAATCTAATCCATAACCGGATTTTATTTCGACCGTCGTCACCCCTTCTGCACGCATCGCCAAAATTCTCGGCAATGATTGTTCAAAAAGTAATGATTCCGAAGCTGCTCGAGTTTTTTGCACTGTGGAAAGAATGCCCCCACCAGAGCGGGCAATATCAACATAAGACTCCCCTAACAATCGGCGTTTAAATTCATCAGCCCGATCACCGGCGTATACTAAATGAGTATGACAATCAATCAGCCCAGGCGTGACTAATTGATCCGCGCAGTCCTCAATAGCAACAGATAAAGACTGAAGATACTGTTGTGGGATGAGTTCATCATCACCGATCCAAATCATTTTGCCTTCAGCAATCACAATGGCTTGATGCGCTATTTCATGACCCTGTTTGTCAATAATTAAAGCATTTCTTAAAATAAGGTCAGCGTGACTCATGCGGACTCCCAGTAAGGCACATGATGAGGTAATTTAAGCCAAGCGTTGTGATGTGTTCTGTCGTAAATGTCCCACTCCTTGGCGGCAAACTCTGCTGGAGAAACAGACAATAACAACCAAGATAAAAACTGGGCGACTGTTTCTACAGACAGCAATTTATTATCCTCATGGAGACGCTTAAAAAATTCAATTTTTTCAGGGTGCATTGCTTTAGCATGACGAATCAAAGTCTGCATATCGGTATCAATAATGCCTGGCATGACGCTAGTAAAAGCTGTATTTTCAGGAGAAAATTCAAGCTGACAAGCTCGAGTCAACATAGAAAGACCTGCTTTAGATACACAGTAAGCCGCCCAGGCAACCACAGGAAAATATGCTGCTCCCGAGCCAATATGTAATACACGACCTTTATTTAATTTTTTTAATAACGATTGCGTTAAAAATAACGGGGCATTTAAATTGGTTGCCATGGTTTGTTCCCAGGCAGCTTCAGAAATATGGCCAATGGGCTCAATGGGCTCAACCACACCTGCATTGTGAATAAGTGCCTTCAAGGATGGTATTGATTGCAACGCATCAACAATTTTCGCTCGCCCATCAGCAGTTGAAACATCTGCACAACATGTTTGAATGGTTGGTGAATGAGCTGCCGTTTCATCAAGTAAGACTTGTCGACGTCCAACAATTAATATGTCGTGCTTTTTCTCAGCCAAGCTTATCGCCAAAGCGCGCCCTATTCCACTCCCACCACCCGTAATGACAAACACTCGACTCTCCTTTGTCCTCGTTGCTACAATAGATTAGGTTTCAGACGATAATAACAAAACTAGCATGGCGAAGCACGCGGCAAATTGGTCGGTGGCAAAAACTCAAAAATGGAGTTAAAACTAAGGATAATCCATGAAAATATCACCCGATCACTACACACCCAGTGATCTCAAAAACTGGCAAGGACGAAAAGACTCCCTAGCTAATGAGCGTTATTTCCAACACATCAGAATGATTAACCTACGTGAACAAGACATCAACGCATCCGGCGCTCAGGCTGCTATCATCGGTTGCTGCACTGATGAAGGCATACGCCGAAATGAAGGCCGCATCGGTGCAAAAGAAGGTCCCGATGCTCTTCGTCGACAATTAGGCAAATTAGCATGCCATCATGATAAGCAATATATCGATCTAGGCAATCTGTATTGCCCCGATGGCGATTTAGAGCAAACCCAAGCAGAATTAGCTGAAATGGTTCGTGAATGTCATGCCCAACAATTAAAAACAATTGTGCTGGGTGGTGGACATGATATCGCTTGGGGGCACTTTAGCGGATTAACTCAACATTATCCGGATATTGGCATCATCAATTTTGATGCTCATTTTGATCTAAGACCGATATTGCCAGATGCACGCGGCAATTCAGGCACCCCTTTTGGGCAAATCGCTAAACACTGTCGAACAACCAACCACGCGTTTCACTACCTTTGTCTAGGTATTCAACCTCTGGCCAATACAAATAGCTTATTACAAATAGCCGCAGAAAATCAGGTTAAATTTTTAACTGCTGAAGCACTCCATGAAAATTCGCAGCAATCACAAATTGATCTCATCCACGAGTTTACTAAAAATAAATCCGCAATCTACCTCAGTATATGTATGGATGTCTTCAATGAGGCCATCGCACCAGGCGTTAGTGCCCCACAACCACTAGGCATATTTCCAGATCAAGCTATTCCCTTATTGAAAACCATCCTACAAACTGGCAAAGTGGTAGGTATTGATATTGCGGAATTATCACCCCCGCTGGATCAAGGAGAAAAAACAAGCCGTTTAGCAGCCATGCTTTTAGGAACAATATTGGAATGTTTATAACTCAAATAAGGGAGTATTATCTATGAATAAGTCCATGCTATTTTCAGCGGGATTGTTTTCGTTAATCTGTTTGCCCAGCTTTGCAATTACCGCAACAGCAAATACCGTTGAACCATCCACTCAATTAGCCAATCCAAATCCGAGTGCTGTAAATACTACCACACCACCTCCAGCAGCCCCAAACGCCGTTAATCCAACGACACCTGCAAGCGCTACAACACCGGCCCCTGAAACACAACAAGTTACCCCAGCAGCAACAGCAGCGCCCACAGCAGTTTCAGCGCCAGCAGCGCCACCCACCACAGCAGCACCTGCTAACGCACTTAATTGCAATTACCATATCCCCGCTGAAACATCAAAATTAGACACCGGATTGGTCATGCAATGGGCTCAAAAAGCTGCACAACAAACTTTTGACTTTAATCCTGCAACCATTGATGCACAACTTACGGCACTCAAAGCATGTTATACCGATCAAGGTTGGCAAAGTTATAATGATGCGCTAGTCAAATCAGGTAACCTAGATGCCATTAAACAACAAAAATTAAATGTGAGTAGCCTATTGGATGGTCAATCAACCATTACTCAAATCAAAGACAACCAATGGAAAGTCAGTTCCCCTATCCAAGTTGTTTATCAAAACGAAAAAGAAAAAATCATTCAATCACTTACAATTAACTTAATTGTGAGCCGAAAGATTTCAGGTGATCTAGGTATAATTCAAATTGTAGCTATCCCAAGACAAGCAGTTAATGCAGCTCCACCACAACCAGCGGCAGCAGGAATAACAAAACCTGCAGGAACAGCAACAACACCTGCAGCGACACCAGCTTCTGTAACAACTCCGCACTAAGTAAATGTGTTTTGGTAGCCTTGATGCAGCCTTGCTGCATCAAGGCTACCAAAGCCCCTATTGAACCTTAACCTCATCCTCATCATCATAGGCTAATACAGTAACCTGTGTACCTACTCGGATAAACTCTTCATTCAACCACTTAGCAGCACTGGGCCAAACACGAATACAACCATGACTAGCATTACCATATGGAACATCAAATGCAGCATGTATCGTATACCCCTGATAAAAATACATACAATACGGCATTTTGGTTCCGCCATTGGTTTCTACCGGATATTCCCCTGATCGGCATTCTGGACCACGCTTGTTATAAACACGGAAAACACCTGTAGCTGTTCGACAAGATTTACCATCTTCTTCACAAATATCCTTACCACCCGAAGCACCACCGGTCATCACTCGATTTCCCGCTTCATCATATGCTGCCCAGGAATAACCCTTCGGATCAAAGATAAATTGTCGATTTCCATTACCATTAATTTTGACAGGAAAATGCTCTTGACCTCGTTTATCACGCAAATATGAAATCGTATAATGTCTAACACCCACATCATCGATAACGATAGTCGACGGATCAACCTCGGCACAACCACTTAACATGAAACAAAATACGCTCAAAGCGCATAGAAATTTATTTATCATTTTCTATTCATTCCTCTTGATCGATTAACTTAAACGCCGATATTTAATACGTGTGGGTTTATTGGCATCATCACCTAAACGGCGCTTACGATCTGCTTCATAATCGCTATAATTGCCTTGAATAAACTCAACCTGTGAATTCCCTTCGAATGCCATCAAATGAGTACAAATACGATCCAAGAACCAACGATCATGTGATACAACAATAGCGCAGCCAGGGAAGTTTAAAACTGCATCTTCTAATGAACGAAGTGTTTCCACATCTAAATCATTACTCGGCTCATCCAATAACAAAACATTCGCACCACGTTTCAATAACTTGGCCAGATGAACTCGATTACGCTCCCCACCTGATAATTGACCCACTCGCTTTTGTTGATCACCACCCTTGAAATTAAAACGACCGACATAAGTTCGAGAAGGAATTTGATAGGTACCAATTTGCAAAATATCACTTCCGCCTGAAATTTCTTCCCATACCGTGTGATTCGGATCAAGCTCATCACGCATTTGATTCACGAAAGCCAAAGAAACCGTATCACCCAAACGAAGCTCACCTGAGTCTGGCTTTTCTTGACCCGTTAACATCTTCAGGAATGTTGATTTACCAGCACCATTCGGCCCAATAATTCCTAAAACGCCGCCCTTTGGTAACTTAAAGCTTAACTTATCAATCAATAATCGATCACCAAATGCCTTAGAAATGTTGGTCGCTTCAATGACCAAGTCCCCTAAGCGCTCACCCGGCGGAATATAAATTTCATTGGTTTCATTGCGTTTTTGGAACTCTTTTGACATAAGCTCTTCAAAACGTTCCATACGGGCTTTACTTTTCGCTTGTCGCGCCTTCGGTGACGAGCGAGCCCAATCCAACTCTTGATGCGCTGTTTGTTGCTTTTCTTCAATCGCTAATCGAGCTTCTTTTTGCTCTAACCAAGATGAATAATTACCCTTATAAGGAATACCCTCGCCTCGATCTAACTCTAAAATCCACTCCGCTGCATGATCTAAAAAGTATCTATCATGGGTCACGGCAACCACAGTACCAGTAAACTCTTCCAAATAGCGCTCTAACCAAGCCACACTTTCAGCATCCAAATGGTTAGTCGGCTCATCCAGTAATAACATATCGGGACTAGACAGCAACAATCGGCACAACGCAACCCGACGTCGTTCACCCCCAGAGAGAACTTCAATTTTATCATTCCAATCAGGTAAACGAAGTGCATCCGCAGCAATTTCTAAACGACGGTCTAAGTCCCAGCCACCACAAGCCTCAATCGCATTTTGCAACTCACCTTGCTGCTCCAACAATGTATTCATTTCATCGTCAGACATTGGCTCCGCAAATCGCATACTGATCTCATCAAATGCCTGGAGTTTTGCTTTAATATCAGCAACACCCTCTTCAACGACATCACGAACTGTCTTCGTCACATCTAAAACAGGCTCTTGCGGCAAGTAACCAATATTGATATTCGATTGAGCTTTTGCTTCACCATCAAATTGTTTATCAACACCCGCCATAATACGCAGTAACGTTGATTTACCCGATCCGTTTAACCCTAATACACCAATTTTGGCGCCTGGATAAAAACTAATCGAGATATCCTTTAAAATAGTCTTTTGATTATCAACCACTTTAGAAACACGATGCATCGTGTATATATACTGTGCCATGAAAACCTCTATTAATTTAACACCAATCTAAAATCACTTTGCCAGACTGACCTGACGCCATTAACTCGAATGCTTGCTCATAGTCAGCGACTGGGAAATGGTGCGTCATCACGGGCGATACATCCAACCCACTCTGTAACATGGCAATCATTTTATACCATGTTTCATACATTTCACGGCCATAAATTCCTTTAATCACCAATCCCTTGAAAATCACTTGATTCCAATCAATTGCTGTTTCTGAGGGCGGAATACCTAGTAATGCGATGTGTCCGCCATGATTCATCGCTTTAAGCATGTCGTTAAAGGCCATTGGATTACCGGACATCTCTAAACCAACATCAAAACCTTCAAGCATGCCTAATTCATCCATCACTGTCGTTAAAGATTCTTTTTGAACATTAACAGCACGTGTTGCACCCATCTTTCTAGCCAATGCCAATCGGTGGTCATTCACATCGGTAATAACAACATGTCGTGCCCCAATATGACGTACAATCGCAACCGCCATAATACCAATGGGACCAGCCCCCGTAATTAAGACGTCCTCACCCACCACATCAAAAGCTAAAGCACAATGCGTCGCATTGCCAAGCGGATCAAGAATAGATGCCTGGTCGCCACTAATATCATCAGGTAATGCAATCACATTCGTCGCAGGAATCGACAAAAACTCCGCAAAACAACCTGGTCGGTTAACACCAACACCCACGGTATTTCGACAAAGATGCTGAACACCAGCACGACAATTACGACAAATACCGCAAGTTAAGTGCCCTTCCCCTGAGACGCGTTGGCCAATTTGTAAACCACGCACTTCTGAACCTAAAGCAACGATCTCGCCATAAAATTCATGCCCTACTGTCATGGGTACTGGAATGGTAGCCTGAGCCCATTGATCCCAGGTATAAATATGAATATCGGTTCCACAAATGGCTGTTTTATGAATTTTGATCAAAACATCATTCACACCATATTCAGGTACAGGCACATCCTGCATCCAAATTCCTCGTTCTTTTTTTGCTTTAACTAATGATTTCATTTTGTTCCTTACTCTATAACACCTAATGTTCGCCCAACTTTGGCGAAAGCATCCAGCGCACGATCTAAATGTGATATCTCATGAGCAGCTGACATCTGGGTACGAATTCTCGCCAAGCCCTTCGGCACAACCGGATACGAAAATCCCACGGCATAAATCCCTTCATTCAGGAGCAACTCAGACATACGGGTTGCCAAAGCCGCATCACCTAACATGACTGGAATAATAGGGTGCTCACCAGGAATTAATTTAAATCCTAATTGTTGCAAACCCTTACGAAAATATGCGCTATTTTGTTTCAATTTTTGTGATAAATCGGCACTACGCTCCAACATATCTAAAACGGTAATGGATGTCTCAGCAATCACTGGCGCTAAGGTATTGGAAAATAAATAGGGTCGAGAACGCTGTCGCAACCAATCGACGATAACAGCGCTCGAAGCAGTATACCCACCTGAAGCACCACCCAACGCTTTACCCAATGTGCCGGTGATGATATCGATGCGATCCATTACCCCGCAATATTCCGGAGTTCCGCGGCCTGTATCACCCATAAATCCAACAGCATGTGAATCATCGACCATCACCATGGCATCATATTTATCAGCTAGCTCACAAATACCCGCCAAATTAGCGATGATCCCATCCATCGAAAACACGCCGTCTGTCGCAATTAAACGAAAACGCGCATCTTTTGCGGCAATCAATTGGGCTTCTAAATCTCTCATATCATTATTTGCATAACGAAATCGTTGTGCTTTTGAAAGCCGCACACCATCAATAATGCTGGAGTGATTCAACGCATCACTGATAATCGCATCTTCAGGCCCCATCAATGTTTCAAATAAACCACCATTGGCATCAAAACAAGAAGAATACAAAATAGTGTCTTCTGTACCTAAAAATTGGCTAATTTTTTTCTCTAATTGCTTATGAGGGGTTTGAGTACCGCAAATAAAACGTACTGAAGCCATGCCATAACCATATTTTTCCAGTGCATCACGACCCGCTTCAATCAATTTGGGATGGTTCGCTAACCCTAAGTAGTTATTAGCACACAAATTAATGACCTCATGACCGTTCACAACAACATCAGCTTGTTGTTGTCCTGTGATCACTCGCTCTGACTTATATAAACCTTCTTGTTTAAGCTTCTGAAGCTCACCTTGCAAAAAATCATGATAACGTTCCGCCATTCCATTTCTCCACGAGGACAAAAATGGATGCATCATATCAAAAATAGAAAGTTATCACCAGGGAACACGTAGCAAATTATGGTGAACTCTATTGATTCTTGCTACAATCCACCTCCCATTTATCAACAAATGGGATTGAGGATCTGACCAACATGAAAAAAGTTGTATCTTTATCTATCTTGATAATCTTTGCATTCAGTAAGGCTTATGCTGTCGATTTAATGGATGTTTATGAACAATCTTTACAGAACGATCCCGCCTTTAAAAAAGCCTACAGCACCTATATGGCTAATTCTGAAGCTATCCCTCAAGCATTTGCGGCCTTATATCCGCAAATCAATTTGAACGGTACTGCCGGTCGCACCTTACTCAATGTTGTCGGGGTGGGTGATAGTATCCAAAGCACCTATTATAATGAAACATGGCAACTGAGTGCCTCGCAAGCCATTTTCAACTACAAAGCTTGGTCTCAAGTGCAACAAGCCAAAGCCTCTGTCAAAGCAGCACAAGCTACCTTTAATGATTCAGCTCAAGATTTAATCTTAAGGGCTTCAAAAGCCTATTTTTCAGTTCTATTAGCTCAAGACACCTTGTCATTTGCGGAATCTAAAAAAAATGCCAATAAACGTCAACTGAATGAAGCACGGCAACGATTTTTAGTCGGCCTTGATCCGATTACCTCAGTTTATGAAGCTAAAGCAGGTTATGATCAATCCGTCGCTCAAGTTATCGCAGCAAGCAATGATGTCATTAACCAAAATGAAAATTTACGTAAACTAACCAATCATGTTTACGAACAACTAGCACCGCTGCGGAACAGTGAAATACCACTCATTAGACCAATACCGGATAATGTGAATGAATGGATTGATACCGGTCTCAAACAAAATTATAAATTTTATGCTGCCAAATATAGCCTGGAATCGGCTCGCGACAATATTAAAGCACAAAAATCAGGCAATTGGCCCGTTGTCGCTGTTCAGGGCACATCGGTCGGGGTCAATAATAACATCGATACAGCATCCTATTTCTTGCCAACGCGTCAAGTGGTCAACAATGTGGCCTTGGCCTTAACGTTCCCCGTTTATCAAGGTGGCTTAACCGCTTCAAAAACGCGCCAAGCACAATATGACTTCCAAAGTGCAAGTGAATCTCTAGAGCAGAGCTATCGCGATGTTATCGTGAATAGTCGTATCGCATTTAATACCATTATTGATGGGATCAGTAAGGTCAAAGCAGACCGACAATCCATTATCTCACAACGTAATTCCCTCGAAAGTACAGAGGCCCAATTTGAAGTTGGGACACGCACAATGGTTGACGTCGTCAATGCACAACGACGTTTATTTGAAGTTCAAACACAATTAGCTCAAGATCAATATAATTTGATTAATGCTATTCTTAATTTAAAATACTTATCTGGCACCTTGAATGTACAAGATCTCATGGAAGTAAACGCTTGGCTTCAAACCACCCGAATTGTTAACGCTCCATTACCCAAAAAGGTTGTATCACATCATGTCCAACAAAATCAGCACCATTGAACGAAAGCTTCTTCATTATACCGGCAAGGCTATTGCGGATTTTAATATGATCCAGAAAGGGGACCGCGTGATGGTTTGCCTGTCTGGTGGGAAGGACTCGTTTACCTTATTAACAATACTCAATATGTTACGCTTGCGATCGAATAATAAATTTGAAATCTTTTCCTTTACCCTAGATCAAGCACAGCCCGGATGGAATGATGCTCACTTAAAACAATGGTTAGCCGATCGAAATATTCCCCATGAAATTCTCACCAGAGATACCTACAGCATCGTCAAAGAAAAAATCCCAGAGGGCCAAACATACTGCTCACTCTGCTCGCGACTTCGACGAGGTATTATTTATCGGTATGCAGAAGAACGTGGTTTCAATAAAATTGCGCTGGGACATCATCGCGATGATTTAATCCGTACATTACTGATGTCTATTTTCTACAATGGGGATATCCGCTCAATGCCCCCCAAATTACTCAGCGACAACAAAAAACATATTGTGATTCGTCCGTTATGTTATGTTCAGGAAGAAGATATCAAAGCCTTTGCTGCCGCAGAAGCCTTCCCCATCATTCCCTGCAATCTATGTGGAAGCCAAGAAAACCTCATGCGCCAACGAATCGCTAAACTGATCGATGAGTTAGCATTAGAAAATCCAAAAATCCCAAGCAATATGCTTCATGCATTACAAAGTTTAAAACCAAGTCAATTAATGGATAAACATCTTTGGCCTTTTAAAACACTTGAAAATGAATTAGCTGAATCTTCGA